>TARA_R110000787_G_scaffold43892_2_pt1 | contig 147648 bp, 110 predicted proteins | sample TARA_R110000787 | Tara Oceans TARA_R110000787 (sample SAMEA4397920) | marine metagenome | biome: Polar Biome; feature: [DCM] deep chlorophyll maximum layer (ENVO:01000326); material: water (ENVO:00002006), including particulate matter (ENVO:01000060) such as... | depth 35 m | reverse complement strand
TCCTCCTTTGTGCTTATTCAACACTTTCCCTTTCCATATTTTCCCAGAACTAATAGTTGATATCATATCAGTAAAAAAGGCGTCAGGCTGTTTTTCGCTCTTTAATAATCTGTGATTTTTACCTATTAATTCTTCTCTACGGTATCCATAAAGTTCACAAAAGTTATCGTTAACAAATGTAATATTAAAGTCAGCATCAGTTTCAGAAACAATAGCCGCTTTATTTAAACAACTATTTTGTTGTTCCAATTCAACTTTAACAGCAGCTAATTCATTTGCTTGCTTATCCTTCAAAACGTTTTGAGAAGAAAGTTCTTCATTAGCACTATTTGAATTATCAATAGTCTTTTGTAATTCGATGCTCTTTTCTTTAAGTAAACCCTCAGTTTTAGTTCCTGCTTTTCTTTCTTTTTTAAGATTTTTTCTTAATTTAATTTTAGCCTTTTCAGTTATGGTAATGTCTGACACGGAAACACCAACTCTATTTTCGGAAAATTTCCATGCAGTAACATGATAAAACTTATCATATGCTGCGCCATAACTCTTAAATCTAATTTCTTCTCCTGTCTTATCAACACCAGCAAAAGAGGCGAACCAATGATCTTCTATAACAGTAACAATCGAGGATATTTTTTTATTTATTAATTGTTCTTGGGTTTTGTCAAAAAAATTTGCTGCTGAAATATTTAATTCCCGGATATAAAAGTCGATGGGTTGACTATTATTATCATAAATAAGCTCTATCACAAAAACCATGTCTGCTATATGATTAAAGAATTCCTTATATGGTAGCTTTTTTGAAGAACCAATAGCATTTTTTTTCAATTCAATGAGCCCCTTTTCCAATTCTTTATACGAAGGTTTACTCATAGTTTCATAATTTTAAATTAAATCTAGTGCGCTTTTGTTTTAGATGTTCATTTACTTATGGCTCACACTTTTATAACTCATTCTTTTTTTAACCTAACTTTAAACAAAAGGCCTATGCAATGACAAAGGTTAATTGTCTATAATTCATTAAATTTATGGACAAACTTACTTTCATAAGAGTTCTTCTAGTATATATTTCGATGGATAGCAGTTTAGCTTAGTCGAATAGCAACTTCTTGATGTTAAATAAATCTATATTTATTGCGATTTTATCTTTGGTTTCTACTAAAGCTTTAGTATTCTTGAGGTCATTACATACTTGCTTTATAATCCATTCATTAATGGTCGTTGGAGCAATACTATAGTTTTTCCTAATTGACTCTTAGTATATATTCCTATACTAAGTTCGGCTAAAATTTTTAATTTGAAAGGTTCGTTGTAACATCTGGTTACTCTGTTATTTTATACAGATGCTTGTTGTTTAGTGTATATATTTCAGGACGGGTCAAAATTGTAGTTTGATAGGTATACTAAGTGTTAATGAAGCGCCTTAATTTATTATAAATGCAGTTCGTCTACAATAATTACCCATCTGTCTAACAACATATTACACTTAGCGAATTTTAAAATAATTTTATCTAAAAGGTTTTAGTTTTAAACAATCTTAAAATATATCAACCATGAAAAAAATAATTCTCTCAATCGTAATTATCGCATATAGTTTTACTTCAACAGCTCAAAATAAACAGTCACTAATTGATATAGATCTTGGTACGGCGGCTAATTTTTTACTATTCACCGGATCTGGAGCAGTAGCCAATACTGGAATTTCTAACATTACCGGTGATGTTGGATCCCAAGCAGGAGCGATAGCTGGGTTTGGACTACCTACAATTTTAAATGGAAATATAGAAAGTGCCAATTCCGTTACTGCGCAAGCTACATTAGATTTAGCTGCAGCCTGCCTTCAGCTTCAAAATATACCTGCCACCATAACAGACCATAGTGGAATCTTTGGAAGTATAGAAGGAGAAACTATTTATCCAGGAGTTTATAGCATTGCCGCTGCAGTATCAATTACTGGAACACTAACTTTAGATGCTCAGGGAGATCCTGATGCTATGTTTATTTTTAAAATCACGGGGGCACTTAATTCGGTTGCTGGTGCTACAGTTCTTTTGGCCAATGATGCCTCATCTGAAAATGTTTTTTGGATTGCCGTTGGTGCACTTGCTTTGGGCGCAAACACAACTATGAAGGGAACAGCAATAGCATATCCAGGTGCTGTTTCATTAGGAGCAGGTGGAGAGATAGATGGAAGTCTGTACTCTACTGTTGGCGCGATCGCAATTGATTCAACAGTTGGGACAAATCCATCCTATAATACTCCGTTTAGTTGTGATATAAATGCTTACTTATTTCAGAACAACGATGTGTACACTATAGATTTAGCATCAGGAAGTTCTTATGAAATTGCAACAGATATTACTACTGGAAACATAAATGCAACGGGTTACAATCCAGTAGACGGATATATTTGGGGGTCTTTGAGTTCACCGGAAAAAACGATAGTGCGTATTGGTGAAAATTTCAATACAACTAATTTTTATATAGCTGAATTACCAAGTAGTGATAGAAATATTGGTGATGTAAGTGCAAATGGTATCTATTACCTAAAAGGAGATGGTACTACATATTATAAAATAGACCTTGATCCTAATTCCGCTACTTTCGCCCAACACCAATCGACAGAAAGTTTATCTCAAAACATAAGTATTGATGATTGGGCTTTTAATGCTGTTGATGGCAATTTATACGCAGTAGAGAAAATCACTAATATTTTATACCGCATTGATCCTTCAAACGGAAACGTGGAAACGATAGGTGAAGTACCCATCTTATCAGAATTAACCTATACCTATGATGCAGTTTATTTTGATGTAGATGGTCGTTTTTACGTCTCAGCAAGTGAAATAGGGACTATATTTGTCATACAAAGTGTTCAAGACCTAGATGGTTCCAGCACTATTGATTCTAACCTATTTGCATATGGAGATTCAAGTTCAAGTAGCGATGGAGCGCGTTGTCCAACAGCTACTGTTGCTCAAGAAATTTGGGATAATGGTATCGATGATGATGGTGATGGTTTAATTGATTGTGATGACCCGGCCTGCTCAGGGATTGGAAATTGTCCCATAAGCTCAAATACTACTGGAGGGAATGATGGAGGTTTAGAAAGTAACAATCGTTTGTCTAATAAAGTTAGTCAAAGAAATTATAATCGAGCAAAAATTAATTATAGATTTGATAGAGGTGTTGCTAGAAGAGTCACAAAACCATCAAATTATGCGCAACGAAGTGCAAATTCAAATTTTCAATTGCAAAACTTCATTCCACTCACAGTTATTAATGAGGATTATGTTGTAGATTCTACTCCTATAGATTTATTAGGAATCACTAATGCAGTAGACGTCTATTCTGTTGATTATATTAAAAATGAAGAATCTATAGCTTCTATTTTAGCTTTAAAAACTGAAAACGGTGTTTATGAACATACAAAATATATTTGTGATCGATTATTAGGAGCCGAGCTAATTTCTGTTTCGACTATAGAAATAAATGGATATAGTTTTATTAAATCTATCATTAGAAATACAAATAATTCTATTGAGTTTGTATTAAGTCTTTCTGCAAAAGTTTCAGATAGCGAAGAAAATTTTTTAATTGAAAGTCACTGGAATTTAGATCAATATGAAAACAATATCACTTTTTATAATTTTCAAATTTGGTCAAATTCAATAGACGATTTATTATTGTTAGGAGAAGAGGTTCTTAATTTGTTAGATGTTGAAAAACCAATTTTTGATTATAATACTTCGAGCCCTCCAACTGTTTTTGTTAGAAAAGGAAGGTATTTTAATGGAAACTTAAAGTTGCAAATTGTTAATACTAATGCAACTGAAATAATCTCTTTTGAGGCTGGACTTAGAAAAACTGAAACAAGTGGAATTGAAAATATAACTTCTACAATTAATTTAAATGAAGATTATATAATCGATTTAGAGTTGCCGACAGGAAATTTATTTGACATTGGTTTTAGAATTAGTGATGGTTTAGCTACACCAGATGATTTATTTATGTCTGATGGACCCTGGGGATATGATGACTCTGCTTTAAGTTCGAATATTAATACTTTTGTAATTGAACCTAATGAAACTATTTTTGAAACTGATGAGTTTCCAGTTGAAAGGAATGTATCTATAGAAGCAATAACAAGTGAGTATGTTGCAGTGTATAGAGCATTAACACCTCGATTTAATCCAGTCAATTTATCAGATTTTACTAGTCTTAAACTAAATGCAAAAGGGACAGGGAGTTTACAAATAACATTTGTTAAAAAGAGTATCCTTAATTGGGAAGATCAGTATAAAGCTACGATTGAATTAACTGATGAAATTCAAGATTTCCATATTTCTTTTTCAAATTTTCATTCTCCACTAGGACCTGAATTAGTATTAGATGATTTAGTTACTATTGTGTTTACTATGATTTCTGAAAATGGAGAATTGGTTACAAAAGAAATGGCTATAGAAGATATTAGATTTTCTTTAGAAAATAATGAAATCACTACTACTAATGATTTTAATAAATTATATGCCGTACCAAATCCAATGAAATCGAATACTAATATTCATTTTACTTCAAATCAATCTGAAAATATCGTATTTTTAGTATATGATCAATTAGGTAAATTAGTGTTGCAAAACAATTTTCAAACTACTGTAGGTGAAAACCAATTAATACTTAATAGACAAAATTTAAAGACTGGTTTATATTTCTGTGTGATAAAAAACTCAATAACTAATTACCATCCCTTGAAGTTAATAGTTAAGTAAATGATTTTATTGTGAGGGAGAAAGGCAAAAGAGAAATCTTTTGCCTTTTGTTTTTTATTAGAATTTAAAATGTAAAAGGTTTAGTTATTATAATTAACTAAACAACGATAGTTTTTAAACTGTCGGGTATTAGGTGTTTATACCCCATTTAATTATTGAAGTTTCTACAATCTTATTTCAAATTGTTTGAGTGCAAATTTGACTAAGTAATTTTTGGATACAAGTTAATCTACTTTCTAAAAACGGGCTTTTTAAATAAATACCATTTGAATCGAAACCCAATTTCTGCAAATGCAAAACCGGCGGCTGTTGCTGACGCAATATTACTATTCGTTCCATATAGGTTTGCTAAACAACGATCTGAAAATTTATACCCTACTTTACCCTGAATTCTATAGGTGCTTTGACTATTGTAATCTTCTATATATTGCAATCCAAAAGCAGCAGTTAACTCATAAAACCATTCCTTAGGTTTAGTTATTATTTCATCTTTAATTAAGTTAATAAAGACCTCACCTGCATTAAATTTTTCTGGACTAAAATAAATAGTTGGCACTTGATTTTTAAATGTGATGTATTGATAATTTAATCCTGCTTTCAAAATTGGTTTACTTAATATATTGTAATACAAAGAAGTGAAAAATAGGTTTCTAATATTGTCATCATTTTGTGAAGTAAAATAATACTGCGTAAACCAACCTAATTTATAGTTTGTATTAACATTATAATTTATAAAAAAGTTATTCATTACAATTATCCGGTCTAATAGTTCAGCATTAAAATTTTGAATTTCACGTTTATAACCTAAATCTAACGTTTGTAATTTAAATGGCTTTATATTGAGATAAAGATTAGTTAAAAGTTGATTGTACTTATTATTTTTAGAGTTTACAGAAATAACTCCTGCGGTACCTTTAAAAGTAGCGTTTGGTAAAATTTGATATGATATTCCAATATTAAAATCGTTTGAAGTAGCATTATTATTAGTAATATTATTATCTGTGGTTCTGTAATTATAGCTTCCTAGCAATTTAAATTTAGTTGAGAATGGAATCTCTAACATATTATTAATAGCAAATGCTTTGTTATCTCCATTATCAAAGCTATAAGAAGCTTTAGTTTCGTGAAATGGTGTAAAGGAGGTGTTGAGGTTTTTTATAAAGTTTAATGCATCCTTTTGGTTGTCGTAAAAGGACAATGTGTTTTCGGCAGATTTATAGGCATCATCATAATTTCCTAATGCTTTTAAGGCATTTGCTTTTCCTAAGTTACCATCAAAAGAGGTGCTGTCATTTACTAAAACTCGATTGTAATCTTTTAGGCTATTTTTAAAATTACTTTTGTAAATATTTAAAGTTGCTTGTAAAGCTAAAATCCAATTTTTATTTGGTTGTTCTTTTAGTAAAGCATCTATTAACTCTTCAGATTGTTTATATTTTTTATTCCAGATTAATGCTTGAATGTGACGCTCTTGTGTTTGTTTTATATCCAACGGTTTTTTTAGAATTGGTAGGCTATCATATGCTTTTTGACTTATAATTAAAGCCTCTTTATCCTTGCCCTTTAAGTGTGATACTAATGCTAAGCCATTTAAAGCTGTTACTTTGTTGTCAAGACTTTCTGCTAATAAATTATAAGTTGCTTTTGAATCGTCTAATCGATTGGCAATTAAATACAAGTTTGCTAAGTTTAATAAGGTGTCTTTATCATTATTGAAAAAGGTTAGATTTTCTTTTAACAAAGCTTCGGCTTCATCATATTGTTGGGCTTGTTGCTTTTGGTAAGCATAACCTAAATACATGTACTTTTTAGAGTTTAATGCATTTGGATTTCTTGGTAAAATCGCTAAAGCTTTGTTCACATAAAGTAAAGCGCCTTCGTATTCTTTTAAATTAGACAGTGTGTTTGCATAACCCAATAAAGCAGGAAAACTTTTAGGATCTTCTTCTACCAATCCTTTAAAGTAGGTTTTGGCTTTTTGGAAGTTACTATTCCATAATAAAGCTTCCCCATAATTTAATTTCACTTCAAAATCTGAAGGGTAATCTTTTAACAAATCGATAAAGAGCGCCTTAGCTTCCTCCGATTTACCGTTTAGTCCAATGGCACGACCGTAACACAATCGTGCAGTCTTATTATCTGGTTGTCCTTCTAATATAGTTTTAAAAAAAGTTTCAGCTTCCAGGTATTCCCCAGTTTCTAAATAAGTATACCCTTCTTGCATGTCTTGTGAAAACACAAAAAAAGAATAAAAAGTTAAAAACAGTAATAAATAAGATTTTATTTTCATTAGTAGTTTTTATATAGTGCAAGTTAAGCATTCGTATTTAATCATTTGTCTATAGGAATAGCCTTCTCATCGAAATTTACAAGTTCTTTAGGTATATATTGATGATATTTATACTAGAAATTAAAATAATAATCATTAAAACACATTATTATGGCATTACAAATTTTAGAAAAAAACGGCACTTTTGAATTATGCGGAAATTTAAACACAAAGACTTCACGCTCCTTTATTATACATTTTGAATATTTAATAAATACATTGAAAGATGTAACTATAAATATTGATAAAATAAAAGCAATCGATTCCAGTGGAGTTGAAGCGTTAAAAACACTTATTGCTATTTCTTTAAAAAACAATAGTATATTCTATATTATTGGAAAAGGATGTAAAGATATCTACGCTCATAACAGGAGTGCATTTGCTGCTTAGAAATAATTAAATATTAGATCAAGATGTATTTAGTTTCAGTTTTAAAAAGAAAACGCATTTCTCAAGAGCAGTTATTTATGTTGAGCGTTCTGATTGTTAATGGAGGTAATTATCTATACAATTTAATCCTTGGAAGAATCTTAGGTCCAGAGCAATTTGCAGATGCAGCAGTACTAATTACTTTTTTGCTAGTCTTATCTTTTGTCGCTATGACATTTCAATTGGTAACCGCAAAGTTCTCAGTAATATTTGAAGCTAATTTATTTATAAGCTTTATTTCAAAAGTTTATAAAAATGCAATCACTGTAGGAGTTAGTCTTGGGGCTTTAATTATTATCTTTTCAAAACAATTACAAGAAGTATTTAATACTTCAACATCAAGTATGTTTGTTGTATTTGGAATCGGTGTTCCTTTATATTTTTTAATGAGTGTAAATAGAGGTGTTTTTCAAGGAAAAAAAGCATTTAAAGATCTTTCAATTACATATCAAACTGAAATGTTAAGTAGATTACTAATCACATTAGGTTTAATCTGTCTATTTAACATACAATCATCACTAGTAATCGCTATTGGAATTTTAATCTCTTTTGGTTTTGGATTAATCCCATTTAAGTTTGAAAATTTAAACTTTAAAACCTCTTATGTTATAGAAGCTAGCCAAACTAAATTGGTAAGAAACTTTTTTATAATAACAGCATTTTATGAATTCACTCAAATCATAATTAGTAACAGTGATATGCTTTTAGTGAAGCACTATTTTGAATCTTATGAAGCAGGATTGTATGCTTCATTGGCTTTAATAGGTAGAATTGTATACTTCACTGCCTGGATGTTTGTAATGCTATTATTACCAACAGTCGTTCAGCTTAAAAAAGAAGGAAAGGCTACCGCTCCAATTTTATTAAAATATGTTGGTTACATAGCTACTATCTCTTCAGTTATTGTTTTATGTTGTTCATTATTTCCTGAAACTGTAATTACTTTATTATTTGGGAAAAGTTATTTAGCTATTGCTCCTTTACTTTGGAAATATGCTTTAGCAACTGGATTGTTCGCTATCTCAAATATTTTTGCTTATTACTATTTATCATTAGATAGATATATACCAGTAATCTTTTCAGCAATTTTTGGAATGCTTCAAATGGGACTTGTCATTTTCTTTCATGAAAGTTTAGAACAAGTAGTCCATATGCAAATTGTAGCAATGATATTGTTACTCGTTTTCCAAATTATTTATTTCGTTTTAGATTCTAAAACGAAATTAACAAAAGTTAAATGTTCAGCTGAACAAGATTGGGAATGGCATAACGAATTTACATAAGACTCTCAATTTTACTAAACTTTATAACGCAAATTTGTAACATAATAAAAACGAAACTTATGAAACTAGCAATCGTAACAGCATACCCACCTAGCAAGGTAACATTAAATGAATATGCATATCACTTAGTAAAGCACTTTAGGCAAAAGAAGAATGTCACAGAAATAGTATTATTAACTGATAAAACTGAGGGTAAAAAAGACATTACTTTTATCGAAGAAGGTTGTAAAATAATAGTTAAAGAATGTTGGGAATTTAACAGCTATTTAAACATAATCAATGTAACAAAAGCGATTAATAACACACAACCAGATGCAGTATTATTTAACTTACAATTTATGAAGTTTGGTGATAAGAAAATCGCCGCAGCTTTGGGTTTACTACTGCCTATAGTTTGTAAATTTAAACGTATTCCAAATATTGTGTTATTGCATAATATCTTAGAAGAAGTAGATTTAGGTTCTGCCGGTTTTACTTCAAATAAACTATTACAAAAAGTATATGGATTTATAGGGACTACCTTAACAAAAATAATATTACAAGCAGATACCGTTGTCGTAACAATGCAAAAATATGTTGATGTTTTAGAGAAAAAATACAATGCTAAAAATGTTTCTTTAATTCCACATGGAACATTTGAAGTTTCAAAAGAAAAACCAGATTTTTCAATTAAAAATACACCTTTACAAATTATGACATTCGGTAAATTTGGCACTTATAAAAAGGTGGAATTTCTAATTGAAGCAGTTGAAAAAGTTAGAAAAACAGCAGGATTAAATTTAGAAGTTGTTATTGCAGGAACAGACAATCCAAATGCACCTGGTTACTTAGCAAGAGTCCAAGAAGATTATAAACATGTGCCACAATTAAGATTTACTGGCTATGTTGAAGAGCACGATGTATCTAAGCTATTCAAAGAAAGTGCGATTGTTGTATTTCCATACACATCTACAACAGGAAGTTCTGGCGTCTTACATCAGGCTGGTAGTTATGGAAAAGCTGTTGTAATGCCAGATTTAGGCGATTTAGCCTTATTAGTTAAAGACGAAGGGTACCAAGGGGAGTTTTTTGAACCCAATAGTATTGAAAGTTTAGCATTTGCAATTGAAGTTTTAGTAAAAAATGAAGCTTATAGGCTAAATATTGCTAAAGCAAATTATAAAGCTGCAACTGCTTATCCAATGGAAAAAATAACTAACATGTACTTAAATAAATTTAATCAAATTAGCAGTAAAAATTATATTAGAGTCTGTTACTATTGACTAATAAATTTAAAAGCGACTTTTTTTGCCCCATTAATATCTATAAATCCAAATTGTTTTTGAGGATTTTTACGCCAGGGAAGACTACCTACAACTTCCTTTGGTACTATCTCAAAATCATATAAAGTCCAAGACATAAATTGTAAGTTATTTGCTGCAATTATTTCTTGGGCTTTTGTATGATAGTTTGCTTGATCTTTTTCCGAACTACCAAAAGGCTTCCAAATACCACTATAGGAAGACATACCAAATTCTTGAAGAACTATAGGTTTTTCACCTACTTCTTTTTTAAGGTTTTTAACTGCTAAGTCTAAGGTTTCTATGTCTTCATAATAATGAAACGATACAAAGTCTACTTTATCTTTTAAAATAGATGCACTTTGCACATTAGACCAACCAATAGTTACAGCATGATTAGGGTCTATGGATTTAACTAAATCAATCATATTGTCAAGCCATGAAATAACATTGACTTTTCCTCTTGAGTCAAAATCTAAGTTTGGCTCATTTTTAATATCCCAAGCAATAATTGCTTTATGGTCTTTTAATCCAGATATAATTGTTTTTGCATGATGCATATTCAATGTCCAGTTCAAAACTGAATAATCACCATAAAAATCAAAAAGAGTTATAACAACTTTTAAACCATTCTCTTCAGCAGCATCTAATGTTAGCCTTAATTTTTCTAGTTTTTCTTTGTCAATATCAGCCTTACCAAAATCATCGTATTGTACAAAAACACGAATAGAATTTAAGCCGCTATTTTTTATGATTTTAAAATCATTAAAAATAGTGCTTTTTAAAAAAGCATCTCCAAACATATCCCAAGGAGTTGCTTGAGGATAATAATTAATTCCTTTTATGTTTAGATGTTTTGCTACTCTTAGATTAGGTTCGGTTTTAAAATTTTCACTTTTTTCCTTAACAAAATGTCTAATTCTCCAAAAACCATCTTCTAATAAAAATATAATTTTATAGGTAGATTTTTCTTTAGTTTCTAAAATCAGTTTTCCGTCTTTAAAAACACGTTTATATTCTATAACATCTTTATCGGTAATCACTGCTAATTGACCATCTTCACTAAAAAATTCTAGTGTTGGATGGTGATTTAAAGTTGTAGATTCGACAGTAACCTTTTCTTTACTATTTAATGCTATAAAAGCAAAAATATTATTACGAGCATTATCTGTATAATAGTCTTTAATACCTAGAGTTGTATTTGTTTTATAAGCCACATGTTTTACATACCATGCATCTAAATAATCATTTTCTATTTTATTTAAAATCAATTCATCCATTGGTCTGCCTTCATTATTTAATGGCGCCCAAGTAACTTCAGGAATATATTGCTCTATTTTTTCTAGTTTAGTATGTAGCATACTGCTTCTATCTGCTCCAGTATTTAAATAGGCAAATAATGAACTAATACCCGAAATAATAATTACAATAATTAGAATGTATGAAGCAATTAGAATGCTACGGATTATATTTTTATTTAGGTTTACCATAGTATTTTAGAATTAAATGTTTTTTCTAAACCTGCAGTTTTAACTACTATAGTATAATTATCATTTTTATAGATATCTCGTTTTAAATTAAAATTCACCAATCCTTCAAACGAAGTTTTAGTTTCAGTTTTAAAAAGTGTCTTGTTTTTATAAATTAAAAGTTTGACCTGAAGTCCATCTGGAATTATTTGCTTCATAAAACTTTGTAGAGGGCCAACAGTTATATCTCTATTGTTTTCTGAAAACACAACGTCAAAGTCTTTAATAACCTGCTTGTACCTCAAAATAATTAATTCACTTTCAGCGATTCCATCAATATATGCTTTCACACTCCATTGAGTTTCATAATCGGGATGAATCATTTTAGAAGTAGCAACTCCATTAATAGTAGCACCTGAAGTTTTTAAAACATTCCCTTTTGCATTGCTAATAAAAAAAGTAACATAGGTGGCATCACTAACAATATTGTTGTCTTTATCAACTATAATAGAAGTAGAAAATGTTGTTACCTGATTGCCATCTGCATAGCCATGGGGACGCGTAGCATAAATTTTAAAATCGATTGGAATTGCTGGAAAAACAGTAACTGAAAATTCTTTAGAATTAGTGCCCAATGATTCGGAAGAGACTAATATGCGACCACTTTCTTTTTGAGAATAAATATTTTTATAAGAGATTAAATTTTTAGTAAAGATCTCTTCACTTTCTTCTGAATTTAAAAACTGATGCTTTGCGAGCACAAGTGTGTTCTCAGGAAAGGGATTGTCTAAGGAATCTGTTGGGATAACAACTAACATTGTATAGTCTGTTCCTCCAGCTTGAATACTTGGTGGCCCAATGTATGTTTCCATCGATGAAACTTCTTTTTTTGGACGTATTTGAAATTTGCCAGATACTAATGAATCTTCATAAATTAGTTTCCAATTTACGAGTCCAATTTTGCTGCTTATACTAAAAGGTATTTTATATATAAGTATTTTGCTATTATATGTTGGAACTATTAACGTAGAACCATAACTGCTTGAACAATATAAAAGAGGTGCTGTTTCTCTTGAAGTTGAGAATTTTAATACAATAGGACTTCCTGCTTCAAATTCTGTTTGACTTGTTTCCAAAGTAAAATTTGGAGTGAGTTCACTATTTTGTATGAGCGTAAATGATGATAATAAAATCAGCGCTAAAAGAGGTATGTATGTATATTTAATCTGCATTAATTTGGATTACTAATGTATGAGTTTGTTTCAATTTTTATATAACTAAAATCTGGATGCTCAATTTTTTGTAATTCAGCATTGGTATGATTTTCAATTCTATTAGGTATTATTTTATTTGAAATAGGTTCGTTAGGGAGACCATTAACAAAAACATTCTCCATTCCATCATTAATAATTTTTACGTTACCATCTTTCAAAAGTGCATATTCAAAACCTCTTTTACGCTGTTGTCTTATCCCTTCTTTTATAAATAAATGATCTACCCAAAGCATTGTTTTACTTTCATCATAATATGTAATTAAAAGCTGTGGAACTGTAACTTCTTGGATTCCGCTATTAAATAGATTCCCATTAATAATTTCACCATTAATATTTAGTTCACTCATCGCTATATTTTTATATAAATCAGATCCTGATACATTTCCAGCTACTTGCAAATTAAATTTTGTGGGTTGTTCATCTAAACCTACAGGTGTAAATTCATCTGGATTAAATGTACCTGGAATAGAATCCTGAGTTTTTGACCATGCGATACCTTCAAAATTAATTCTAAAAGAACTTGACTCTTTTGGCAACAACTTGTGCTTTACATGATATTTAGCATTGTATACTGCTAGCGATTTATTATCATCATTGTATAATGTGCCTTTTAGTACAACATCAGCAGGTACATTATCTATATTTTGGACTTCGCCAATAATTGCATAATGGCCCTTATATTTTATAAGTTTGGCTGAGAGCACTTCTAAAACTGGTTGCTTTAATACATCTTCATGATGAGTTTGCTCAGTTGTTATTCTTCTTCTTCCTTGATTAAAAAAGCTAGTATTATTCGTTGAATAAAGTTGGTCTGGAGGTAAATCTGTATCCAAACCATCAGGTAGAATGTACCATTTATTATTATGTTTTGATAATGATTTATAATCCACACGATTAATTTTCTCAAGAGGAGTAATCCAATCTGTTGTTATTCTTGCAGTTGCCAGGCTATCAGTCCTATTTGTGATAACTGTTTCAATTGCATCAAGTTTTGCATAGCTACTAAATAAGCCATCTGTAACCGCAATTTCAAGCATATATTGAGCAATTGAAATATTACTTTCAGGATCAATTAAACTATATGCTTTTTCAAATTCTTTAAAGTCTAAAGCATCATAGTATGCAACTATTACATTTTCTGGAATACGCTGTGAATCGTTTTTTAAATAGAATTGATAGATACTATAAAAGACAATGGACATTAAAATAATTGACCAAAAATGGGTAATTTTTAGAATAGAATTTGAGAACTTAGCATAACTATTTGAATGCTTTAAAAACATAGGAGTTTTTTTAGGTCTTGTTTTCAATGCGTTAACCAATAGCATTTGAATGTTTAAAATGAATGCTATTAATACTGTTAAGAAAGGTAAGATTCCCCAAATAATTTTTTGCCATTTAGCAATATCATCTTTATATAAAATTGAAGAAATTGGAGCTATATTTAATCGCTCCCAAACCATAATTCCATTTTGTAATTGCCGTAATCTTTGCCAACCAGAGAAATAGAGAATAGGATCATAAAATTTATCGTTTGAAAAAATATACTTAAGGTTGTATTTCTCTGGTGTTGTTAAAAATTGCTGTAATGAACCAATCCCTGCAACACCTTTAAACTTCGAATTCTCCAGACGTTCAATGGGTCTAGTCGTTAGTTCTGGTAATCTTCTTGCAGAATGGTAATTACCATCTACAGTCATTGCATTGGTTTGTGCACTTAGCCATGCCATTTGATCACCAAAGCCTAAAGTTAAGAAACGCCATTTATCATGATCATCCTGATTTAGAAAATTAACAATAGGCAGCATCTTTATTTTCTGTGGTTGTAGTGGCCTAAAATACCCAAGACTCATAGTGAAAATAGTCATACATATAAATAACCCTGCAAGTACCCCTCCAAAAATCCGATGGTAAATAACCCCGAATTTAGATTGAATAAGTGCTTTTAAATCCCCTTCAATAAAACGATATGCAAATTCACCTAATAATGGTAAAGACATAATAGAAGCCCAAAGAGTAAATCTATCTAACGTAAGAATATTAAATGCTGTTTCACCTAAAATCATTCTTGGGATAAGTGTTGTTCCTCCTGTTCCTAAAATAGTTAGTATAGTTATAGATAAACCAAAAAAGATATAACGTTTACTATAATATCTGTAAAATATGTAAGGCAATAGAATGAGTAAAATTCCCCAGGGAATTAAAAAGAATACTAGTCCAGAAGATGTAATCTCTAAAAAATTATCACGTGATCCGTGCGGAATTGGAACTTGTGTTATTGGATTATTTTTAGAATTAATCCAATAGGGAAGAATGCACCCAATGATAATAACCAAAGAGGATATTCCAAAAGAAATAATCCTTTTAAAGAGTTTAATAAAATTATTTAAAAAAAGTTTAAACGTAACTTCCTTGATTGATTTTACTTGCTCACTAGAAACATCAAAAACAACCATTCCTATTAATGGAAAGATAAAAAATACCATCCCGAATATTGATGTAACATGGTGAGAAGTAACTGTAACGGCAACTAAAGATAAAGAAGTTGCGAAATACCAGAGTTTCCCCGTTTTTAGCCATAAATAGATTTCAGGTAATGCATGCAATAAAACGGAAATTCCTATAATACTTGGGAGTTGACCAAATATATGAAGTGTTTCTATAAAAGAAGATGAAAATACAGCCAATATAGAAGCGTAACCTGCAACAGTTCTGTTTGATGTAATTAATAAAGAAAAACGATAAACCCCTGTTATAAAAAGTAATATTGATAAAAGCGCAACGGTAAATAAGCCAAATTTTAAACCACCAATCATAGATAATAACCCAATAGATTGATGTACTAATGGCGGGTAACTCATTACGGTAAATCCAGTATACCATTCGTAATTCCATGGTTCAAACCAACTATTTGCATAATGATCAGCAAAAAACACATGTATTAATGCATCATAAGTAGTTTCTAAGGTGAAAAAAATAGAAGTACCATGAAAAGCTAATCCTAGAAGTATAGCTACAATTAAATGTTTATTTGAAGTTTCTTTCATTTATTCCTTCAAGATATCAATAGTATAAATATACATAATTTTAATTCCGATTTGATTTTAATTACCTATAGAAAACTACTCTTCATCTATACTTCACAGCGGGTTAAACTAAATAAGGCTTTTAGAGGAAGCTTACAATGTACTTTTGAACTATCTAGAACAAAAAACACAATTTTATTATGAAAATTTTAGCAATAGATGATCAACAATTAGTACTGCTTCCTTTACAAAAAAGGTTAGAAGAGTTAGGTTACGAAGTAATAATAGAAACTGATGCTTTTAAAGCAATTGGAGATTATAATGCTTTCAATCCAGATTTAGTGATTGTTGATATAAATATGCCAGGAGTTTCAGGTTTAGATATTATAAAACATGTAAGAAATACAAAAAGCTCTCAAATACCAATAATGGTTTTATCTAGTGATACGAAAGACGAAACAATTACAGAAGGTTTTGAATTAGGAATTAATGACTATATGAAAAAGCCTTTAAGCCTAAATGAAATTAGTGCACGTGTAAAAAGATTAATAGGCGCTCCTGAAGTTGAAAATACAATTGCAAAAAGTGATGTTATAATTCAAGAGCGTTGTGTAGGAGTCGTGATTCCTTGCTATAATGAAGAAGAACGTTTATTAAGTACGGAATTTACAGATTATGTAAATAAAAATTCTGGATATCATTTATGTTTTGTTAATGATGGAAGCAAAGACAAAACATTAAAAATTCTTAAAGAACTACAAAAAGGAAAAGAAGATTTTATTACCGTTTACGACTGTAAAAAAAATGGAGGAAAAGCAGAAGCAGTACGTTTAGGAATGCTTCATATGGCTACTAAAGAAGATTTAGATTACCTCGGTTTTTTAGATGCTGATTTATCTACAGATCTGGCTGATTTTGATGATTTAGTAAAAACAATAGAACATTCAGAATTTAAAATAGTAAGTGGATCTAGAATTTTACGAATGGGAGCAAACATTACTAAAGGGGCTACTAGAAAAATAATAAGCTTGATCATCAATTTTATCATTAAAAAAATCTTATCAATGGATTTTAAAGACACACAATGTGGTGCAAAAATATTTCATAAAGACGTTATAAATATTGCTTTCAAAAAAGAATTTGTGACAAAATGGATTTTTGATGTTGAAATTTTTAAAAGAATGACACAGTATTATGGTTTAAAAAAAGCAAAAAAAATGCTTTGTGAGCAACCCTTAAAAAGATGGATTCATGCAGGTGGCTCAAAATTAACTATGAAAGATTCAATAAAAATTATTGGCCAATTAGCACAAATCGCTTGGGTATATAGATCAAGAAAAACACATATCAAACCTCTTGCAGCAATTGAATTCAAAGTTGCACAATAATAAAAGTAGTTTAAAAGCAATGAAAATAGGCATCATCATCATATTTTATAATAATGAAAATGACATTGATAAAGATTTATTCAGTAAACAGATAAAAAAAACACAAAATATAAAGTTCTGTTTGGTTAACAATTGTAGTAAAGATAAAACCTATCAAATATTAAAAGAAATAAAAGAAGAGTGCGACTCGATTGTGTCAATAGTAAATGTTAAAAAAATCGGATCAGAAACTTCTGCTAAAAGAGCTGGAGCTAGATATATGATTAATCAATTTGAATTAAAACATTTAGGCTATATAAACACAAAACCCGTTGACCTTGCTAATGATAGTTTCTATAATTTAATTAAAAATATCAGTGACTATCAAAAAGAAATTTTAGAATATAATATAGAAAATTTAAAGAAAAAGGAAATAAGGAAAGTGAAGTACCAAAGTTTATTCTCGGTAATTGAAAATATAAAAAAAATACAATCAAAAATCAATTTTCAAACTTAGTCTAAACTAAAATTATTGTGAAGATTTTCAAATGTTGGTAATTCGTTAGATATGATGGAAATTACTGCAGACCAATCGATAAGAGTACATAATGCCTTAGCAAAAAAATAATGGTACTAAAACAACTGCTATTAACTTTTTTTTATTGACAAATCTTTCAATAATAGGATTAATACTTGCTTGCTGGGCTGTTTTTGTTTTCCTTGTTTTTGAAATAGGAATATTAAATAAAACAGTAAAAGAGAAGCAACCAAATCATAAGTAAACTGCAAATCTCCTTTAATTTCAAACCAATCTCCTTCTAGTTCTCTTGTTAAAGTTTGTATTATTAAATAATAACAAGTCTTTTTACAAAAGCCACTTTGTTTTGGGTAAATTTTAATAAATAAATCCCACTAGAAAATTGTGAAACATCAATTTTATTTTGAGAACCAGTTATTGTTTTAGTGACTAATATTTGCCCTAAAGAATCGTATATTTCAAGAAGCGTTTCATTATTTATTCCTGCAATATTTAAAAATTCTGAAACAGGATTTGGATACAACTCTATTGCAGTTTCATTAAAATCTGAAACTCCAAGAGTGCCGCTTGTCCAAATAATACCTGTCATATTTCCCCAAATATGCTCTACAAGTTCTGGATAGTCAATAAAAGGGTTTCTGTTGTTTTGATAATTGTAATAAATAATATTATTTCTGTTTTCCTCCCAAGGATCTACAGGGTCTTCTCTATGCCAATCTAATAATGTTAATAGTATGCCGTGAAAAGGTGAATTATCTTCTATACCTAGTATGGTTTCAGAAACCTCTAAATCTGGATATGAATCATACCCTTCATAACGTACATCCATATAAAATATCATTCGCGCCACATCACCCTTTACTTCATCCCTCGGTTCAAAAGACCAAGCATTATTGTCTCTTAGTGAGCCCGTATCATTATCCCATTTATCGTATACTATTGAACAGTCTGTACAATTATTAAAACCTCTATTACTCCGTATAGAATTTGTTGTATTATCTAATGGCCTTAACGCGTGAACGTCTGTTCCAGGGCCCATAGTTGTTCCAAAATCACCTCTAGATTTTGCCCAGACATGCTCTCTTGTCCATCCATCTGAATTATTATACTCTTGTGGGCCATCAACAGAAATTCCTGAATATATAAGTATAACATTACTAGGGTTGTTGGGGTCTTCGTCCGTTTCTTTTAAAATATCCCATACATCTGTATTAGAGCTGGTATATGGAAACTTAGTATGATTGTCGATAGTTTGATTTAACTCAAATTTTAAATCATCATCTGAATTGTTTTCGGCAGATAAATAATAATTTGCTGGAATTTGAGCAACAGATAACAGAGGGACTAGTACTAATAGTAAAGCCTTTTTCATTAATTGGGGAATTATTGATTCTATAAATATAATGAATAAATAGCCAATAAAGTAATATTTTTTTATTCTGCTGAGAGTTGTGTGTTAATTGTGTTTTATATTTTGTTGAAAATTACCAAATAAAATAATTAAGAAAAGAGTCCGTTAATTCAACTATATTTCATCCAAACCTATTCAGTCTTTTCACAAACCCATATTTTTCTAGTGAACTTTCTCTTTCCACTTTTACTTACGGTACAATAATCTGATATTTTAAAACCTGTATTACTGATTAAGTTTGTAATGTCTGCGATAGATATAATTACTATGCGATCTGTGATTGCTGCTGTCGACTCAATAATGTGTAAGATATCATTATCTGTTGCATTGCTATACAAATTGTAAGGCAGGTCAATTATGGCAGCGTCATACCTTTTGCTAATGTCCTTTATATCGGAGTGATATACGTTTGCAGTATAATTGAAGTGAGAAAGATTTTCTTGTGCATTCTTACATATCTTCTCGTTAATGTCACAACCCTCCATATTATTTCCTGAAAAACAAGCTTCTAACATTATGGTGCCAACACCACAACATGCGTCTAGTAGCTTATGCTTTTTGTTTGCCTTTGCTGCAATATTAACAAGCGCTTTGGCGATACTTATACTTATAGAATTACTGTATGAGCGTGGTTTTTTCTTGTGTTTATGCCAATCGAACTGGTCTTTATTTAAAACACCAAAATACCAAACACCTTCAAAGTAGCATAAACAATAGGTTATGATTGGGTTATAATAATCAGGAATACCTTCAATGCTCCAGCCTATATCTTTTAATTTATTTAGCCGCTCCTTATATTCGGTTATATCACCATCTAAAACTAAATATTCAACTTTGAAACCTTCTATGCAGATAGTTTCTTTTTTGATATCCTTTATTAGCGTATTGTAATCTTCAGAAAACGAAATAACATCAAGTCTACTTTTAATAAAAGGACTGTTTGAAGGTTCTGCTTTTATATCGGAAAAAAGTAGTCTATTCTTTTCTTCCTTATTAAAAATATATCTCGATTCGAGCTTGCATAACTCACTTTCAGGATTCTCATAACTAAAGGAATATATGTATTTGTTTATCTGCATGTTTTTTGACCTTGATATTCTTCTATCAGTTGGGTTTTAGCTATAAATGGCATCAAATTTTTAACGATAAATGTGAGTGCTATCACATCTAAATTAACAAAAATTAATTTTTTAAATTTAATTAAAAAAGATACTTAAAGGGCACTGTTTCCTAAATTTATAATTTTAAAGCTGTTTATTTTTAATAAATGCCACAGAACCATAAAAAGCATTCATTTAAAATCACAGACTAAGATTTAAACAGAAATGTTCCTGCCATTTTTTTCGTCGATTTGGTAAATTGAACTTAGCTTTGCCAGATGGAAGAATGGTATCATTATGTCCTTTTAATTGTTGTTGGTTTCGCCGTGGGTTTTATTAATACCGTTGCTGGTGGTGGCTCTTTACTATCGTTGCCAATCCTTATTTTCTTAGGCTTGCCTCCCAGTGTTGCTAATGGTACAAATCGTGTTGCTATTGTTATACAGACCGCATTAGCCACAGCAGGATTCAAAAGCAAAGGCGTATCAACCTTTCCATTTAATGCATATTTGGGAGCTTCAGCTTTAATTGGAGCTATTATTGGAGCTAGAATAGCGGTCGATATAGACGGTGCAGTGTTTAATAAAATACTGGCTGTTATTATGATAGTAGTTATTTTAATAATCGTTTTTATGCCCAAAACGAATCTTAAGGATGTGCAAGAACGCCTTACAGGTAAATATTTATGGTTGGGAATGCTTGCTTTTTTCTTCTTCGGAATTTATGGCGGATTTATAAATGCCGGACTGGGTTTTGTTATGATTCTATTTTTGCACTTCTTTAATCATATGTCGTTAGTGAGGGCCAACGCTACCAAAGTCGCCGTTGTATTTATGTACATGCTATCGGCATTAGCAGTTTTTGTTTTAAATGACAAAGTAAATTGGACGATCGGTTTTGTGCTTGCAATTGGAAATGGTTCTGGGGCTTGGATTGCCAGCAGAGTCTCGGTTAACAAAGGAGATGGTTTTATTAAAACCTTCCTTGTTGTTATGGTTGCCATTATGGCGATTAAACTTTGGTTTTTCTAGGGTAGTAAGTATTAATCTGAAAAAAAAAGAAAGAACACGCATTCGTAATCTGGTTCATTCTATAATTTCGTAGTCAATACTTAGTTTTCGCAAAGCTCTTAAAGCTGAACCTGAGTTTTTATCTTTCATCTCAATATCTACAGGGTCTCCTTCTAAAAGTATATCTGTAAGTTCGTTCGACAGGGATTCATCAATGTTAGACGAAATCTCTGCAATACATTTGGCTATCGCTCTTCTATCTGGCCTCTGAGCATCACAAGACAATAAGTTTAATTTCATAATAATAATTTATGTATGCAATATACTAGAGTTCTGATAAGTCTGGATTATACTTACATCATTATTTATTTTAATGACGCACAACCTTTCTAATTAAGAAACTGCGATTTAGTGTGCGAGGATTTTCTGAAGGAAAACTAAATTTACTATAAGCCTAAGATTTTAGCATCTACAAAGAAATTAGTTTTAACATCAATATAATGATCTGAAGTTATCAATTCATCTGTTACTGTTTCTAGTCTCAAGGTAAATTTATCTTGTTTGATATAGTCTTTCAAATCATCACTAGAAGTTTCTAATTCAATTATATTACCAGAATTTGAAGGAATATTATCTTTCCAAGCCATTCTTACTTCAGGTTGATTTTCGGCAGTTATAAATATTTCAATCGAATTTAGAAAGTCAAAATTTCTATTGGAAGGAGAGTTGATTTCTAAAATCATTGAGGTAAGTTCAATATACTCTATTAAATCTTTATGAGTATTATTGTTATCAAAGGTTGATTCAGAATTAGAATTTATTTCAGGAGTATAAATATTGAATGGTAAATCAATCACTACAGAAGATTCGATGACAACCTCTTCCGTATAACTAATATTAAATTGTGTTAATTCGTCCAGTTTATCACATCCCAATACTAATGTCAATATAATAAAAGAGGCTAATAATTTTAAATGCTTCATAAGTAGGTCATAATGTTTTTTATGTATTAGAATTAGATCATAAAGAGAATGATACCTATTTTTTTAATCAAAGAGAGGTAAAGGAAATTATATCATACAATGGTTATAGTTTGTTAGAAAACCCATTATCTTTTCAAGAAAACACAAAATTTCTAACGAAAGGAGCTTTTAATTTATTAGGCGAATAATATGAAACCTTTTATAAGGTGAAGTGATATTAAAATTTAAAAATGATACGGTTTTTTAAAAAAGTTTTCACCCTTTCTTTTAAGAACTTCTTATGTTAAAGTTAAAATAATAGATATTAATTATATCTATTATTAGTACATAAAAAAACCTCTACATTTTAAAATGTTGAGGTTTTTAATTTTTGATTGATGTAGGGAAATTTTCTATTTTCTGTAACGTCTTTTCGAATTCCATAAATAAGATTTTGAAGTACTTAACTTTTCTGTTAATTGATTACTATTTAGTGTTCTCATGATTGTTGTTTTTGATTGATTTTTTTTTAGTTTTCTAATTTATTATTTGAAACGTCTCTTTGTGTTCCAAGTAAAAGATTTAGTAGTACTTAATTTTTGTGTGATTTGGTTGTTGTTTAAAGTTCTCATTTTTTGTTTTTTTAAAGTTTTTATTTGATTGTTATATTAGATAGACGAAAGAAGAACAAATATGTTACAGTACTATGCATAACAAAGTAATAATTTAACACATTTTAACAATAAAAGACTTTATTACAAAGAGATATAGAGAATTTTGATTTATTAATACCTTATAAAAAACAACAATAGACTGCTAAGTCTTAAGTGTTATAGTCTAATTATTATGTAAAAAACAAGAGTAGTTTCAAATCATTATGGATTTGATATTTTTATTGAATATTCTTATTTTTTAATAAACTTTTTCACCGTTTTTCCAGAATCACTATAGACTTCTATAAAATACATTCCTTTAGAAAGAGCTGAAACGTCTATGGAGTTTAATCCTTTAGAGTTTCCCAATACTTTTTTCCCAGTTAAAGAATAGATAATGATAGAATCAATCACTGAGTTGTTAGTTGAAATGAATAATGTGTTGGAAACAGGGTTGGGGTATATAGTTATTTTCGAATTTATGAATTCTTCAGTTGCTAAATTGGAAGGGCTTTTAAATTTTATATAAAAACCAGGAGAATAACTATATAGGTCAAAATAGATATTGTTTCCTATTTCACCATAACCATAGTAAAGAGGCTCTTCGTATTTAAAATAGGCAAAAAATTTATTTTCAATTAACTGATGCTCTTCATTTTTGCAGTCATTTGTTGTTTGAACAAAATTATATGGGGTTAAGTCTCCATCATCAAAAATAAAATTCCCAGAAAAAGTATTACAAGAGCCATAACCTGTAAATTCTAAATTTTCATTTATAGTTATTGTGGGATTAATAGGTGGATCTATATTAGAAATATTGACATCACCATAACCTAAATCTTGTAAAATATGCGTTAGATCCCATGTCTGAAATATTAAAGGATGGATAGGTTGTTCGTTTTTACAATACACTTTGTTGCCAAACGAATCTGTAATGATTAAAGACATGTCGTCTACATTGTCAATAATTTCATAGCTAAATGAGTCTCCTTGATTGTTATAGTAAAAATTAAAATACAAGGTTTTAAAATCTTCAAAATCTGGTTCACATGATTGTGGTGGCTGTGATAAATTTGATAAGATAAATTCATTATTATTTTGATAAGAGATATCTGCATACAGATATTCGCACGCTCTAGTTTTAAAATCTGCACCAGTTCCATCATTATCAAAATCTAAAGAAATAAAATAAAAATAGTCTTCCAAATCTGGAGTATGTTCCACTCCATCTATCGTCATAGTATTAAAATACCAATTGTTGTTTAATAATTCTGGATCCTGAGCAAACCCATTAAAACAAAAAGTGCTTAGCAATAAAACGAATAATATTTTTTTCATAATAATAAAATTTGGGGGAGCCATTTATAAAAATACAATAATTAAGTCTTATTCCCTATCTTTGGTTTATAAATACTAAATCCCCTCTAGTATGTCAGATTTTTGGCTTTATTTAAAATTAGGATTAACCCACGTACTCGATTGGCAAGCATATGATCATGTGTTGTTTTTAATTGTGTTAGTTGCAGCCTATAGTTTTAGTAATTGGAAGCGTATTTTTATATTGGTTTCTTTATTCACTCTTGGACATACTGTCTCCTTATTATTAGCAAATTATAACGTGGTTGCTGTTTCTAGTAAATGGATAGAGATCTTAATACCTATTACTATTCTGGTAGCGGCCTTGTATAATTTGTTTACTTCAGGAAAAAACAATCGCAGCGAAAAAGTTGGTTTGTTTTATGTAATTACTATCTTTTTTGGCTTGATTCATGGCTTTGGTTTTGCCACCTATTATAAAATGATAAATGGAAACAATGATATTTTACCTCTATTAGAATTTGCTCTGGGAGTAGAGTTGGCTCAGATTATAGTAGTTACAGGAGTTTTAATATTGAGTTTTATCTTTCAATCTATTTTCCGATTTAATAAAAAAGATTGGGTGTTGGTGGTATCGTCTATAGTGATTGGTGTTGTGATTCCAATGCTTCAAAAAAATTGGCCTTTTTAATTTATTGATAAAATAATTTATATAATATTTAACGCCTTCAAATTTTGATTGAGTGTATTTCCTTTTAAATTCGCTTCCTATCTTAATAGTTCATCTTTAGCTAAACTTTTAATGAAACCAGAAAAACAACTTAAATACGATAAGGCATATCTTAAAATGGCATTGGAATGGAGTCAACTTTCCTATTGTGATCGCAGGCAAGTAGGTGCATTAATCGTTAAAGATAAAATGATTATTAGTGATGGTTATAACGGTACTCCATCTGGTTTCGAAAATATTTGTGAAGATGACGAAGGTTATACCAAATGGTATGTGTTGCATGCCGAAGCAAACGCTATTTTAAAAGTAGCTTCTTCCACGCAAGCTTGTCAAGGCGCAACCTTATATATTACTATGTCACCTTGTCAAGGCTGTAGTAAATTAATACATCAAGCAGGAATTAAACGATTGGTTTATATAGAGGAATATAAAGATACCTCAGGAGTTAGATTTTTAGAAAAAGCGGGTGTAAGTGTTTCTCATATAACAGATTTGTCATAACCTATGGGAATGCAAAAAAAATACCTGCCATTATTACTAGGAATTGCAATTGCGGCTGGAATATTTTTGGGTTCTAAACTTAATTTTAGCGATACTTCAGATAAAATATTTGCAACAAACTCTAAAAAAGATAAACTCAATCGTCTTATAGATTATATAGATTATGAGTATGTTGATAAAGTAAATACCGATAGTATTGTAGATGTTACTGTAAATGGAATTCTAGAAAATTTAGATCCACACTCTGTCTATATTCCTGCAGATCAATACCAAGATAATGCCGACGATATGCGAGGTAAATTTGTTGGTATTGGAGTTAGTTTTTATCTGTATAAAGATACCATTGCAGTTATTAAAACCATTGCAGATGGTCCTGCAGAAAAAGCAGGTATTATAGCTGGAGACCGAATTTTATATGCAGATGAATATAAAATATTTGGAGATTCTATCCCTAGAGATAGTATTACAACTCGATTAAAGGGAGAAATTAATAGCAAAGTAGTACTGAAAATATTTAGAAAAGGAGAAAAGGATTTATTGAAGTTTAAAGTAAAACGTAAAGAAGTTCCTTTGGTGAGTGTAGATGCTTCGTATAAACTTAATGATGAAGTGGGATATATTAAAGTGAATCGTTTTTCTGAAACTACCTATAAAGAATTTAAAGTAGCACTCGAAACGCTAATCGATAAAGGAATTACGGGCCTGATATTGGACCTGCGAGATAATCCCGGAGGTTATATTTCGACCACTCAACAAATTATTGACGAATTTTTAGAAGACGATCAATTAATTTTAATTACTAAAAATAAAAGTGGGAAAGAAGAGGAAACATTTGCAACTAGTAAAGGGAGTTTTGAAGATGGAAGGCTTTATGTTTTAATTAATCAAAATTCTGCTTCAGCAAGCGAAATTGTAGCGGGTGCTTTACAAGATAACGATCGAGGAACAATAGTAGGAAGAAGATCTTTTGGAAAAGGATTGGTGCAAAGAGAAATGTCTTTAGGGGATGGAAGTGCAGTAAGACTAACTATTGCCAGGTATTATACGCCAACAGGTCGTTCGATCCAACGCCCTTATGGCAACGGAAATGACGTATATTATAACGATTATGAAAAACGTTATAGTAATGGAGAAATGGTAAGTGTAGACAGTATAAAAGTTGCAGATTCCTTACGGTTTGTAACTCCAAAAGGTAAAGTGGTTTATGGTGGGGGAGGTATTATCCCAGATGTATTTGTACCTAAAGATACCAGTCTAGAAAACGAAACTTTAGAATATATTTCTAGAAGTGGTTTTGCAAGTTATTTTGTGTTTGAATATTTGGAGAAAAATAGAGCTCAATTTTTAGATATAGCACTTGAAGATTTTGTGGCAAATTATGAAGTGGATGAAGATTTACTTAATAATTTTATAGACTATTCTAGAATTGACAAGGATCATTCAGAATTTACAAATCATTTAGATCATATTAAAACAATCATTAAAGCGAGTATTGCACAGCAAATATTTGGTAGTAATACCTTTGAAATGATACTAAATAAGGATGATAAAATGATTCAAAAAGTACTAGACCTCGAATCTAAATTAGAAGCTATACCAATTGACTAATTAACCTCTAAGTTTGGTATAATAGTCATTAACAGCCAAAGAGTTAAATTTTACTTGTCACTGCGAGTTTTACTTTTTTTAGTAAAACGCGGCAGTCTCATTAATTACTATAGTTTTCCGATTCGCTTCCTCTTCCTTTAGAATAACAAATTAATTATTACTATAAATTAAAAGAAGTATAAAAATTAACTTGTTGTGTATGTTAAATGTTTTTCAGTCTATATTCTAATATCTAGCAGCGAAGCGATCTTATATCTTATGCCAGAGATTAGTATCTTTTTTTCTTAGCAATTTTTTTTGAAGTACGTAAAATAAGCACTAATAAAATAGCACAAGCTCCAGTTGCTATTCCGATTAAAGCAACTCCACTTTGACCTTCTATAAGGTTTGAAAGGTCTAAAAAAGTTACATTATAAGCAATTAAAATAATTGCTATACCTATAAATATATAGTAGAAATATTTCATGTGTTTAATAGTTTTGTTTTTTATCGGTCACATGAAACATCCATATTATCATTTTCTTATGTGATTAAAGCTTTAGAAATGGATGTTTCATAATTAATTAAATAATAATTGAATGTTTGTAGTAAATAGTTTTACAGCAATTGCTAGCAGAACCACTCCAAATACTTTTCTAATAATTATAATTCCGTTTTTACCAATTGCTCGTTCTAACTTTCCTGAAGTTTTTAAAACAATATAGATAAAAATAATATTTATAATTACAGCGATAATAATGTTTTGGATATCATATTCAGCACGAAGTGAAAGCAGTGTTGTTAAACTTCCAGGTCCAGCTAATAATGGAAAAGCTAAAGGAAATACAGAAGCTAATTTTGGGCTACTGTCTTCATCTTCTTTAAATAATGTAATTCCTAATATCATCTCTAATGCTAAAAAGAATAAGATAAGAGAACCTGCAACCGCAAATTCATTAACATTAATTCCAATTAAGCTTAGTATTTGTTTTCCGACAAAAAGAAATGCAATCATTAATATAGCAGCAATAATTGAAGCCATTCCAGATTGAATATGCCCAGCTTTTTCACGCAATGATATAATGATAGGAAGGCTCCCTATAATATCTATAACTGCAAAAAGGATCATGGTGGCAGTTAATATTTCTTTTAAGTTGAAATCCATTGTTTTTAGTTTTTAATGTGGCAAAATTAGGCATATTACTATGATAATTGTATTATTTTCGTCAAATGTTTCAACTAGGAAAAACCATCGTATCTGAGGATATTATCGAAAAAGAATTTGTTTGTAATCTTGGCGCTTGCAAAGGTGCTTGTTGTATTGAGGGGGAAGCTGGTGCGCCAGTAACAAAAGAAGAGGTTGAAATTTTAAAAGAAATTTATCCAAAAGTAAAACCTTATTTACGACCAGAAGGCATAAAAGTTATTGAAGAACAAGGGACTCATGTGGTTACCGATTTATCAGAATTGGAAACTCCTTTAGTCAACGGTAAAGAATGTGTTTATGTTACTATTTCTGATAATGGGACTGCGGGTTGTGGTATCGAAGAAGCTCATAACGATGGAAAAATTGATTTTAAAAAACCCATTTCTTGTCATTTATATCCAGTAAGGGTTCAGGATTATAGTGAGTTTTCGGCTGTTAATTATCATAAATGGCCAATCTGTAATGATGCTTGTACTTTAGGGAAAGAGTTAAAGGTTCCTGTTTACAAATTTGTAAAAGAAGCTTTGATCCGAAAATTTGGAGAGAATTGGTATTTGGAATTAGAAAAAGTTGCTTCGAAATTATAACTTATTTATTGCGTGTTTTTTCTTCAAAAACATCTTTTTAGCTTTTCATTTTTCATTATTAGTAAATAATTGATTTTATATTTTGTTGAAAATTTAACACTAATAATCACTAGAATTTCACCTCTAATCTATTGTAAAAACGCTGCCTTTGGGGGTTATCAACTACAAAAAAATGAGTTTGTTTATAAAAAAATTTGCATTTTATAAAAATCTGATAAACAGATATATATAATTAGTATTTAACAAAATATTTGTAAGACGATAAAAATAATTGATGTTGAAAACTTGTTGAAAACCTAAAATATTTTCTAAAAAAACACACCTAATTTTCTCCATATTTGTAAGAGTCAAATCTTCTAGATATATAGAAGTAATTACCAAAATTAAAAAACATATAGAAATCACATCAAAAAAAACTGGTACTAGCTACCATGTGAAATTGTGATTTTAGCTATAATATAACATTACAACAGCCAAGTATGAGTATGGAAATTAAACATATAATTAAAAGAGATTACGAAACGGATGCTTTCGAATTAGAGAAAATTGTAAATGCTATTGAAAAAGCAATGCTTTCTGTAAATCATGGTACTAGAGAAGATGCTGTCGCTATTTCAAAAATTGTAATTGGTACTTTATTAGAAAGAAAACTTAGGGATCCAAAATATATTCCAAATGTTGAGCAAGTGCAAGATATTGTTGAATATAAATTAATGGATAGTCCATTTCATGATGTAGCAAAAGCCTATATTTTATATAGGGATGAGCAAAACAGAAGTAGAACAACCAATATTTTTGAAAAAAGAATTAATTTAAAACCTTACGAATACCCTGAATTAAACGAATATGTAGATGCGATTCGTCATTCTTATTGGATTCATACAGAGTTTAATTTTACAAGCGATATTCAAGACTATAAAACAGCTTTAACCGATTCGGAACGTAATGCATTAAAAAACGCAATGCTTGCCATTTCACAAATTGAAGTAGCTGTAAAAACATTTTGGGGAGACATCTACCAAAAAATGCCAAAACCAGAAATAGGATCTGTTGGTGCAACATTTTCTGAAAGTGAAGTACGTCACCAAGATGCATATTCACATTTATTAGAAATTTTAGGTTTAAATGCAGAATTTAATAATCTAAAAAAGAAACCGGTAATTATGAGGCGGGTTAACTATTTAGAAACCGCTTTAAAAAATTCTAAATCTGAAGACAATAGAGAATATGCTGAGTCTATTTTATTGTTCTCTTTATTTATCGAACATGTTTCGCTTTTTTCTCAGTTTTTAATCATTATGGCCTTCAATAAAGAGAAAAATCTTTTTAAAGGAATTTCTAATGTAGTAGAAGCGACATCAAAAGAAGAGCAAATACACGGGGATTTTGGAATTGATGTTATCAATATTATCAAAAAAGAAAACCCAGATTGGTTTGATGATGACTATAGTAAAATGATTCAGGACATATGCCAAGAAGCATTTATTTCTGAAAGTAAAATTATCGATTGGATTTTTGAAGAAGGAGAATTAGATTTCTTGCCAAAAGATGTGATTAACGAATTTATAAAACAACGTTTCAATAACTCTTTAGAAAGTATTGGAATAACAAAAATATTTGAAGTAGATGAAGCTTTAGTTCAAAAAACGGAGTGGTTTGACGATGAAATTATTGGAACCAAACATGGTGATTTCTTCGTAAAACGATCCATCAACTACAGTAAAAGAACAAAAAGTATAACCAGTGACGACCTTTTTTAAACTATGAACAACCTTACGCCAAACCAACAAGCAAACACAAAAGAATCCCTTTCTGAACAAGATCGATTACTTCAAGCAAGAAAAGAAGCATTGCAAAATGCAAAAAGTAAAATGGACTTGCCAGAAATTAAATGGTTAACAGCAAATAGCCGTAAATTTTTAGAATCTGGATATTTAACTGGAGATACTACTCCAGAAGAAAGAATTTTAGAAATTGCACAACACGCAGAAAAAATTCTTGGAATAGACGGATATGCCGAGAAATTTTATAAATACATGTCCGAAGGATTTTATTCCTTAGCTTCTCCAGTTTGGTCAAACTTCGGAAAAAAACGAGGCTTACCAATTAGTTGTTTTGGATCTTGTATTGCAGACGATATGGGTGATATTTTATACACACAATCTGAAGTAGGTATGATGTCTAAACTAGGCGGTGGAACATCTGGTTATTTTGGAAAAATTAGACCTAGAGGTGCTGATGTTAAAAATAATGGAAGCTCTTCTGGTTCGGTTCATATTATGCAGTTGTTCGAAAAAATGGTAGATATCGTGAGTCAAGGATCAGTTCGTCGAGGTCGATTTGCTCCTTATTTACCAATAGATCACAAAGATATTCACGAGTTTTTAGAAATTGGAACCGAAGGAAACCCAATACAAGAATTAACTCATGGAGTTACCGTAGGAGATCAATGGATGCAAGAAATGATTGATGGTGATGTTGAAAAAAGAACCCTTTGGGCGAAAGTTTTACAACGTAGAGGCGAAATAGGATATCCATATATATTCTTTAGAGATCACGCTAATAACGGAACTGTAGATGTTTATAAAGATAAAAAATTAGAAATTCACGGAAGTAATCTTTGTACCGAAATCATGTTGCCTTCTAATGAGGATTGGTCTTTTGTATGTTGCTTATCATCAATGAATTTATTGCATTATGATAAATGGAAAGATACCGACGCTGTAGAAACACTTACTTATTTCTTAGATGCGGTAATGGAAGAGTTTATCACAAAATTAGAAGTATATAAAGACTCAACAGACCGCGACGACAAGCTTACTTTCACATTTATGGAGAAAGCTTATAATTTCGCAAAAGAAAATAGAGCATTAGGATTAGGAGCTTTAGGTTGGCATTCTTTATTACAATCTAGAATGTTACCTTTTGATAGTGAAGAAGCTTTCAAATTAAATTCTGAAATATTTAAAACAATAAAAGATAAATCTTACAAAGCTTCAGAAGAATTAGCAAAATTATTTGGTGAGCCTGCTGTATTAAAAGGTTATGGGAGACGTAACACGACACTTAATGCAATTGCTCCTACAACTTCTTCCGCTTTTATATTAGGACAAGTATCACAAGGTATTGAGCCAATTTGGTCTAATAGTTATGTAAAGGATATTGCTAAAATTAAAACGACGATTAAAAATCCATTTTTAGTAGATCTTTTAGAAGAAAAAGGACGAAATAATAACGAAGTATGGAAAAGCATTAGAGATTATGATGGTTCTGTTCAGCATTTAGACTTTTTATCTGAACATGAAAAAGACGTGTTTAAAACATATCCAGAAATAGACCAAACAGTAATTGTATATCAAGCTGCTAACAGACAAAATCATATTGATCAAGGACAATCTATTAACGTGATGGTTCACCCAGATATGCCAGTTAAAGATGTAAATAATATTTATATCACCGCTTGGAAATTAGGCGTAAAATCTATGTACTATCAACACAGTATGAATGCAGCTCAAAAATTTAAACAAAAGAAATCTTGTACTAGTTGCGAAGGGTAAATACCTTAAGAATTTTAAATTAAATGTTATTAAAAAAGGAAAGCGAAAGCTTTCCTTTTTTTTGTTAATTATAAAAAAAACCTAAACTAATAATTGTCATATAAATTATTAATTTTATAAAGTACGTTTGTAGTTATAAAATTTTTAAAATATGATTAGGAAGTTATTGTTTTTTGCCATTTTACTAGCGCTAGCTGTAATTTTATTTTTTAATCCTAACTTTAAAACGATTGCTGCAGGTATTGCTATCCTGCTTTTTGGAATGGTCATGCTAGAGGAGGGTTTTAAAGTTTTTACCAAAGGGCCTTTAAAAAATATTTTAAAAAAAGCAACCAATAAAGTATATAAAAGTATATCCGCGGGAGCATTTGTAACAGCATTAATACAATCAAGCTCACTTGTTACCATAATAACTATATCATTTATAAGTGCAGGTTTAATAAGTTTATCTGGCGGTATAGGATTAATATTTGGAGCAAATATTGGAACAACAGCTACAGCCTGGTTAGTTGCGGGATTAGGTTTAAAAATAAAAATATCTGCCTTAGCAATGCCCATGCTTGTTTTTGGTTTGGTGTTCTCTTTTCAGAAAAAAGCCTCTTATAAAGGAATAGGAAGTGTTTTAGCAGGCTTAGGGTTCTTCTTTTTAGGAGTTCACTATATGAAAGAAGGTTTTGATGTTTTTAAAGAATATATAGATTTAACTGAATATGCAGTATCTGGTTATTTAGGAGTTATTATTTTTACTTTTATTGGGATTATTATTACTACTATTCTACAATCTAGTAGTGCTACGTTAGTTTTAATTATCACAGCCATGGCCGCTGGTCAAGTTGAATATGAAAATGCTTTGGCTTTAGCAATTGGTGCTAATATTGGTACCACTATTACCGCCGTATTGGGTTCTGTTAGTTCTAATGTAGCTGGAAAAAGATTAGCTGGAGCACACATTATATTTAATCTAACAACCGGAATAATAGCAATAGCTTTTATATTTCAACTAGCAGATTTAGTAACTTACTTATCAGGTAAAGTTGGTATTTCTGAAACAGATTACACCTTAAAATTGGCTTTATTTCATACCATTTTTAATACTATTGGTGTCGTAATTATGATTCCATTTATTAAACCTCTAGAAAAATTTTTACTAAGATTTGTAAAAGAAAAGATAGTGGATGATTTTGATAAGCCTAAATATTTGAATAAACATGTTCTTGAATTCCCAGATTCATCAATAGCAGCACTTATTAATGAGTCGAAATATTTATATAAAAACGCCATTTTTGAAATTGTTTCTCACGCTTTAAACATACATCGAGAAGATATTAAATCGGATCAAAAAATTAAAAAAATAATTAAAGCTTCGCAAGAAGCTATGCATGTTGACGTTGAAAATTTATATTATAAAAAAGTAAAAAACATCTATGGTGAAATTATTAAGTACGCTACCCTCACGCAAATTAATTTTAAATTAAGCACTCCTCTAAGTAAAAAGGTTACAGAAATAAAAGTCGCCAACCGAAAAATGGTTGAGATAATTAAAGATGTAAGAGAATTAAATAAAAATATCACCCTCGCTCTCGAGTTAGATAATAAACATTTACAAAAAGAATATAACGGGTTTAGAAAAAAAGTAACAAAAGTTCTAAGGGTTATTTATTTATTTAGAAAGGCAGAAAACTCTGAAATTTATAGTGAGCAATTAGCTGAACTAAAAAATAATGCAAAAATTAATATTAGAGAAAGCAATAAATCTTTTGATAAGTTAATCCGTAAAAATTTAATTACTCCCGAAATGGCTTCCTCATTATTTAATGATAATACCAATGTAAATGACATGATAAAGAAATTGATAGAGGTAGCAGAACTTTTATATGGAGAACAAGATTTATTACTTGAAAATGAACCAGATACTAAAAAAGAGTTAGTTTAAAATATCGGTACCTAATAGCTTATTTTCTTTATTGGTATACCAAGCTCGGTTTTTTGGCATGTTAACTCCTTCTATATTCTTAGTATCGGATAGTACTATATATTCTCCGTCATTTTTAGTTTCATCATGATAAAACTGATAGATTTCCATTGCGTATGTTTTAGGGTTAAAATAAAAATACCACACATCCTTACCAACTCCCTCTGTGTAATTTACTTTTAAAACCAAATACTCTTTACCCTTAAATATTTTGCGTTCTATTTTATCCTGAATGATAGTACCTGGATCTTTTAGCTTCATTGGTAAGCCATATAAATAAGTATAATAGTTTTTGTACAAAGTTGCCCTGTCACAGCTTAGTCTATTGTCTTTAGCTATTTCTTCAGAAAAATTTTCATTTCCATTAAATACTATTTTACAAGTATTTTTTTCTAAGATAAATTCGGTAGTATTATGCTCTTTTGTGGCTTTCGAATAAAAATATTCTTTAGGAAGATTAATACTAATTTCACTTTCTCTAATGGTACTATTTGGGATTTCCATAGTAATAGATAATTTGCCATTAAACGATTCCCAATTGTTATTTGGGTCGTGGTATTTAATCGCATTTGCTAATAATTCTTCTCCTGTTAGTTCTTGACTTTTAACGGTATTAAAAAATAATAAAACAGAGGTTAGTAGTATAAAATACTTCATAAAAAATATGGATTTCGAATTTATATAAAAGTAAATGAAAATAAAAAGCCCCACAAATTAAATTGTGGGGCTTGAAAATAGTTATGGTTTGGTTAGTTTTTAGTATTATAACTATTGGAATATTCTTCAATTAAATTCATAATTGCAGATACTAGATCTTTAGTCTCTAATAACAAACTAAAATGCAATGCTGTGTTTTTAGGACTAGCATCTTCTTCAGTCCGTGTTCTAGTTATTTGACTTGCAATTTTTACAGCTAAATCATCTTGTGCTTTTTGTTTTCTATTAATGATACCTTCTAATTTTTCAAACTCACGACTGTTAAATATAGCTTCAATTTCATTAAGTAAACCTTCAAATGAGTTATTAATGTCTTGCAAATCTTTAATCTGACTAAATTTCAGCGCCTTATGATTGTTATTTACGTGTTTGTAACTAGATTTAGCTATGAAATCTAATGATTGAGTAACGTCTTGTAAATATCCTAAAATTATAATATAGAAATTAGATCCACGTACACTAGTTTCATCTAGGTTTTTAATAAAATAAAAGATGTCGTCTCTAAGTTCATCTACTTCCGCATTTAGCTTTTCAACTCCCTTTCTACTCTTTTTAAGTTTAACTAAATCCTCTTTTGCTAAACCGGTTAGCATATTAGAGTAAATTTTATTGGTTCTTGAAATTACGTTAGAAATATGATCAGCACTTTCTTGAATAATGCCTTGTACTGTTTTGCTTTCGGTTTTCTTTAAACCAGAATTTATTAATGTATTATTCGTTTTATTTTTATGACTGATATAATTTCTAACTAAGATTAACACAGTTATCAATAATAACACAGCTATCATCACAGTACCACCAAGATGAATTAAATAAGCAATAATTCCTGCTGCAACAAATGCACTAAAGGCAGTGAAAAACCAACCCCCAATTACATTTAAAACACCTGCTACTCTATAAACAGCACTATCTCTACCCCAAGCTCTATCGGCAAGAGAGGTTCCCATAGCTACCATAAATGTTACATAGGTAGTAGATAAAGGAAGCTTCATAGAGGTTGCAATAGATATTAAAATACTTGCAACCATAAGGTTAACTGCAGCCCTTACTGTATCAAAAGCAGGTAATCCATCTCTTTTATCAATAACTTTTATAAATTTTGGTTTTTCAAATCGTTCATCTATTTTAGATTGTAATGATTTTGGTAGTAATGTTTCATGATATTTTGAAATCATAGTAGTAAATCGCACCAATCCTCTAGAAACAAAATTAGGTTCAAAACGTTCTTTTACTGAATCTTGGCTAGAAAGATCGATAGATGTTTTTAATACGGCACGGGCCTTTTTTGAGAACCATAAGGTCAATATCATAACAAGTCCAGCAATAAAAAGTAAAACTGTAGGAGTTGGTACTTTTTCAGACATGACTTCCATACTAAACTCAGTAGCTGCTATACCTGAAACAGACCAGGCTTCGTAAGATTGCCAAGCAGCAATAGGTACTCCAATAAAGTTAACTAAATCGTTACCTGCAAATGCCATAGCAATAGCAAAGGTTCCAATAATTATAATGAACTTATAAACGTCCATTTTAAATACTTTACTAATTAAAGCACATAATCCTGTCCAAAAAATAAAGGATATAGCAACGATAACTACTGTATTTGAAAAAACAAATTCTTTAAAATCTCCGGATATAAATCCTGCACCTTTTAATCCTTTTATAAAAATAAAGTAAGTAATTGCTGTTGCAGCAATACCACCAAATAAGGCAGCAACCCATTTTGCTTTTCTCTCAAAATTAAAGGTTAATAATAACCTGGAGATCCATTGTACAAAAGCACCGACCGAGAAAGCGACGACGACAGATAGTAATATTCCTAAAATAATTTCGGTTGCTTTAGCAGTATTAATGTAGTTTCCAAGGTCTGAATATTCTCCAGTTGAATTACTAATTTTTATTAAAGAGATTACAACTGCTGCACCTAATAATTCGAACACAATAGAAACCGTAGTTGAAGTTGGCATTCCTAAAGTATTAAAGAAATCTAATAACAAAATATCGGTTATCATTACTGCCATGAAAATAATCATGATTTCATTAAAATAGAATTCACTAGGCATAAAAATACCTTTTCGAGCGACTTCCATCATACCACTTGAAGTTAATGCTCCAAAAGCAATCCCCAAACTAGCAACAATCATAATGGTTTTAAAAGAAACGGCTTTAGAGCCAATAGCGGAGTTTAAAAAATTTACTGCATCATTACTGACTCCAACTACTAAATCTGCAACAGCTAAGACAGCTAATGCAACAATCATTAAAATGTAAATATTATCCATATTATTTAATTTAAAGTTTGCAAATATCTATTACGAAGAGATATTTTATGTTACCTAAATGTTATTATTAAAAGTGAACGTCTAATTGTAATCTAAATCTAACTTCGTCTCCAATACCATCTAATGTTAAATAGCTTACATCAGATTGAACTTTTAGTTTATGACCAAGAAAATATTTTGATGCTCCCATTGTATATTGATTAGAGATGTCCTTGTTGTTTAAGTCTATCGTTGAAAATCTACCAGTAAGTTCCCAATTCTTTTTAAATAAATATCCAGATTGTAAATTAACACCATACCCTTCTGGGACTACATCTCCAGTTTCAGATCCGTCCGAGTTTTTTGCGATTGGATCTCCGGCATTACGATTTGAATATTCTCCCATAAAAGAAAAACCTTTATATTTTAATATGGCATCGACAAATATAGTTTTAATATCTGTTTCATAATAACCAATATCATTTACCATATAAATACCACGGTTACTTAAATTTTTAACAGCATTGTTATTAAAATCATAAGATACACCTACCGCTAGTTTAGTAGTAGATTCACGCTCTAAAGAACTTCCTGTATAATCCCCTTTATTTTTAAAATTCCCAAAAGGTAAAAACTCTAAACGTCCTGTATATTGATGTCCACCTAAATTACCTGTAACCACATTTCTACCTTCTCCTTGAGCTACGGAGAAAATTTCACGGATAACAAAGTTTTCTGAAACGTTAAAATGATGTCTTATTTGTATACCTAAATCTCTATCAATATTAAATGCAGCATTTAATAAAGACCGATCTACCAATTGTAGATTGGCAGAGGATATAACACGTTCTCTATTTCCAGGTAATTTGGTTTGCCCAGCCCATAAAACTAAATTTCCATAAAAATTCCATTTGATGACGGCATCCAATATATATCTTGGAGCATTTCCAGTATAAATTGAAGCACCAGCGATATCTCTATTCGATAATCCCAACTCTAATTTATACTTAAGTTTTGGAGAAAATGCAAATCCATCAAATTTTAATCTAGCTCTTCGTACTAAAAAACTAGTATTGGCCTTTCCATAACCCTCACCATCATCATTCCATTCTGTAGAAGATAATAATTGAAATCTTGGTGCAAATCTCACGCTAAAAGAACTGTCTTTTGCAGTAAAATTAACCATACCTTTCCCAAACTTCATGTCGTTAAGCGATTGAGATTGAGCTGTAAGTGTCATTAATAACAGCAATGCCACAAGGGCTAAGTAATTTTTATTCATTATAAATCGTTATTAGTTTTTGTCGTTGCAAATAACCAACTCCAATGTTAAGAAATTGTTACGGAAGTGTAAACAAATAGAGAATAAATTGAAAATTAACAATTTATAAAGAATCTTAATAAGAATAAAATATTATTTTCGCGGCTATGTTAAAATCGGTTGTATATATAATGCTTTCTTCCGTATTGATATTTTCAATATTGGCGCCTTCCGTTATTAATTTATTAACTGAAACGGAATCGTTTGCTTTTGTAGATACTACTGAGGAAGAGAAATCTGAAAAATTAGAAAAAGAAATTGAAGAAAAAACCATACAATTTTCTTATTCTGATATTAAATCATTAAAGTCTTTAATTAAAAAATCTTCTTTTCATTATTGTATAGAGAATAACTCAAATCACTATTCAAAAATAGTATTACCACCTCCCGAACACATTATATAGTTTCTTAGATTATTATTTATTTTATTAAACACGCCTTCTTTTTATTAAAGATGGCAAACTAACTATATACATTATGTTTAAATATATTAAAAACGACTTACCAGCAAGTATCGTTGTATTTTTTGTGGCATTGCCTTTATGTCTAGGTATTGCATTGGCCAGTGGAGCTCCGTTATTTTCAGGAGTAATAGCAGGTATTATTGGAGGAATTGTAGTGGGAGCATTAAGTGGTTCTCAAATAGGAGTAAGTGGACCTGCCGCAGGATTAGCGGCTATTGTATTAACTGCTATAGGTGCTTTAGGAGGTTTTGAAAACTTTTTATTAGCGGTTGTCCTAGCAGGGGTTATACAAATAGTATTGGGCTTTTTAAAAGCTGGAGTAATTGGATATTATTTTCCTTCTTCCGTAATTAAAGGGATGCTTACTGGAATTGGGATTATTATTATTTTAAAGCAAATACCTCACTTTTTTGGTTATGATATGGATCCAGAAGGTGATTTTGCTTTTATGCAAGTAGATGGAGAAAACACTTTTTCAGAAATTTTTAAAACTTTTAAATATATAAGTCTTGGCTCCACTCTAATTGCGGCTATTGGTTTAGTAATTTTAATAGTATGGGATAAAGTATTACTAAAAAAAGCAAAAATATTTCGTTTAGTTCAAGGTCCTTTAGTGGCTGTAGTTATTGGAATTATTTATGTGGTAATGACCGCAGGAAAAGAAGCTTTTGGTGTTTCATCAGAGCATTTAGTAAGTGTTCCAATCCCGAGTGATATTTCTTCATTTTTAGGCCAATTTCGGTTTCCTAATTTTGGGGCAATTACCAATGCAGATATTTGGGTTACTGCATTTACGATTGCATTAGTTGCAAGTTTAGAAACATTACTTTGTGTGGAAGCAACCGATAAACTAGATCCTGAAAAAAGAGTGACTCCAACCAATCGAGAATTAATAGCTCAAGGGTCTGGGAACATTTTATCTGGTTTAGTAGGAGGATTACCAATTACACAAGTAATTGTTCGAAGTTCTGCAAATATTCAATCTGGAGGAAAGACAAAAATGGCGGCTATTATTCACGGATTGTTTTTATTAATTTCTGTAGTGTTAATTCCAAAGCTATTGAACTTAATTCCACTTTCAGTTTTAGCCTCTATATTATTAGTGGTAGGATACAAATTAGCAAAACCTGCATTATTTAAAACGATGTATCAATTAGGTTGGAAACAATTTGTTCCCTTTATAGTAACGATTCTAGGTATTGTTTTTACAGATTTATTAGTCGGAATTAGTTTAGGAATGTTAGTTGGTGTAGTTGTAATATTAATTAAAAGTTACCAAAACTCACATTTCTTGCATATGGAAGACGTTAGTAATGGCAACAAGAAATTTAAAATTACACTAGCTGAAGAAGTTACCTTTTTTAACAAGGGAGCTATCTTAAAAGAATTGGATCAATTACCAGAAGATTCTTATTTAGATTTAGATGTAAGGAAAACTCGTTATTTAGATAATGATATTGTTGAAATCCTCGAGGATTTTTCAGAAAAAGCTAGAAATAGAAATATTAGTATTAAATTAATCTCCGAAAAGGGGATTGTTTATAATCCAGATAGTTATATCAATTTTTTCAATTTAAACCCAAAATCAAATTAACAATGTATACACACACAAAACAATCGCAATCTGAAATGACAACAGAAACGTCATTACAAAATTTAATAGAAGGAAATAAAAGGTTTCAAGACAATGTTAGAATAAGTAGAAACCTTAATGAACAAGTGAAAGAAACTGCAGGAGGTCAATTTCCGTATGCAACGGTATTAAGTTGTATAGATTCTAGAGTTTCATCTGAACTAATATTTGACCAAGGTATGGGAGACTTATTTAGTGTCCGTATTGCTGGGAATTTTATTAATGAAGACATCCTAGGAAGTATGGAGTTTGCATGTAAACTTGCAGGAACTAAATTGGTTGTCGTTTTAGGACATACTGCCTGTGGTGCTGTTAAGGGTGCTTGTGATCATGCGAGATTAGGAAATCTTACTGCTTTGATTAATAAAATTGAACCTGCTGTAGAAGCAGTTTCAGAACCTCAAGATGAGAACCTCAGAAATTCAAAAAACATTGATTTTGTTAATAATGTTGCTGAAATGAACGTTCAAATGTCTATAGAAAATATTCGAAATCAAAGTCCAGTTTTAGCAGAAATGGAAGCGAATAATGAGATTAAAATTATTGGAGGTATGTATGATATCTCTAATGGTAAAGTTACTTTCTTTAATTAAAAGGAAAGGGATTAGGGTTCTTAAAATAAAAGAGGCTGTTTATATTAAACAGCCTCTAACTCTAAAAATCTAGTCGACAAAAACTAAACGATTTTGAAGAGTAATCTTGGTTAATTCAAATTAATTACGAGTCCAACCGTTTTTCCAAATTGCATAATCTGTACCAGTTCCATTTCCTTCTCCAGAAATTAGGTCTTCTTCAATAAATGTTATTTCTGTATCATTCTTGTACTTTAAAATAACATCGTTAAAACTCACATCAGTGATATGTAAATCACCTGTCAGTACTCCATTTCCTGTAGGGCTATCTCCTAAATCACCATCAAGGTCAAATCCTTCTTCGAATCCAATTATTAATATATTATTGAATATTCCTTGCGTACCTGCTCTTAATCGAACAGCTTCATTGCCACTTGCTGAACCTCTACCTAAAATCACAACATTATTGATTGTAGGTTTTGAAAAGAATTGTGGGTTTGAGTTATTCCCAATATCTGTATTAAATCCATCCGCTTCAATCCCTTTGTCATGTTCTACTCCATGTTCAATATAGATATTGTTTAAAGTTCCCGAAAAACCTTCAGTCCAATCTATTGAGTCATCTTGAGCTCCAATAACTGAAATATAACTTGCGTTTACGGTACCTCCAAAGAATTCGATTCCATCATCTTTACCTTCAAATGATTGAATGTATTCTACAGTGGTTCCGTTTCCAACACCATAAAAAGAAAAGCCATTATTTTCTGAAGATGCATCTGCAGCTCCACCAGAATATTCTACTCTTACATATCGTATCATTCCAGAGTTATCTTCCATGTTACTACCGCCATAAGGCAATCCTCCAATTTCTGAAGTTGAAGTAGCATCTCCACCACTAGTAGAGTTAATAGGTGCTTTCCCTAAAAGGATTAATCCACCCCAATCTCCAGCATTCGGAGTTGCTACATTAGAAGTAAACACAATCGGTTCACTTGAAGTTCCTTCTGCTATAATTTTAGCTCCTTGAACTATTGCAACATACACGTCAGATCCAGCATTTGCTTTAATAACAGTACCTGCTGGTATTGTTAATGTTGTTCCTTCATTCATAATTAGTGCTTCCGTAAGCACATAATCAATTCCAGTTTCAAGAACTAAATCTTGAGTTTTTGTACCACCAATTTCTATAAAATTTGAGACTGGGTCACCTCCACCATTATTGTTGGTAGTAGAGTTAATAATAATGTCCGCTGTTTCGTCTGATTGGCATGATGTTAATAATAACGCTGCTAGGGCAAAGCTTAAAAGTAATTTTGTTGTTTTCATTTGATTTAGTATTAATTGTTTCTTTTTAAAATTTGTATTTTAATTGTAATGCGAGGTTAATTCCTCTTTTATATTGTGATAAAATCACGTCTCCTTGCGAAGTGTTTTCTCTAATTCTTGAAATAGTTGGGTCTAATAAATTTTTTGCACTTGCATTAATTTCTAAATGTTCACCAATGTTATTTTTCCAAATAAAGTCTAAGGTTGGAATAGATTTTTCTATGATATTCCCTAATTGACCAGAACCAATTGCATCAATACGGTCTGAAAAATAAGAGAATACTAAATTCCCAATTGGTTGATAAATCCCAAAGTCTGGACTATAACTAAGGTCAGCATTAATGATTAAAGGTGATGCACCTTGAAGTTCCTCTTGATCTCTATCAAATGTGGTAGAGAATAATCCGTTACTGTCTTTTAAGTCTTGTTTAGTGTGCATGTAGGTGGCATTAAACCCTGCTGACAATTTTGGGTTATCGTTACTATTAATTAATATGTTTTTTCTAATTTCTATTTCTGCCCCAATGATTTGAGCTTTATCTCCAGTTCTAAAATACCGTTGTGTCCCAGTTGCATCATTTGCAATTACTTTGTTTATTGGGTTATTAATTTGTTTCGCAAATGCTGCTGCTGTAAATATTTCACCGGTTCCAAAAAACCATTCGTATTTTAAATCGATATTATATATTTCTGAAAAGGATGGATCGTTTAATAAATCTGGATTACCACCTACACGTTGAGCAACATCTTCATAAACAAAAGGAGCAACTTCTTTAAACTCTGGATATGAAACTGTTTTACTAGCTGCAAACCTTAAATTTTGATCGTCTGTTAAAGAATATTTTATGTTTAAACTTGGTAAATAAAAGTTACTATAGGTTTCTCTGAATCCTGAATCATCTGGAGGTAGATTGATTACATCGTATTCAATTTTTTGAGAAAAAGATTCTAGTCTAAATCCAGGAACTAGCAACCATTTTTCTCCTAAGTTTATTTCAGCATCTACAAATCCTGCATGAATATCTAAATTACCTTTATAAGTATTCTCTGGTAAACCAGGGTAATTTACACCTCCAATTCCATCCTCTGGTAAAATTGGATTGAATACTACTAAATTGTAAACCGTTCCAATATTTTCAGCTGAAAAGACAGTATTAAAATTAGTTACATCTGTTGCTGGGGTGTTTGATTCTATTAGATCATATCCATATCTAATATTGTCGAAATTCCGTTCTTTCGTTCTTCCATTATACCCAAAATTAAAAACTAGTTTTTCGGTAGCTTTATAGTTAAGAGTTAGCCTGCTATTTAATTCATTATCATCAATATTTTGAAAATACCGTTGATTGTCAAATGGTATATTATTATAAAATGAAGGATTAGTAGCAGGGTCATTATCAAAAGCATAATTATATTGTTCTATACTTATTCTTTTTCTATCAGGTTGGCGAGCATATACTTTATTATATCCAGTTCCCCATTCAACACTAAATTTATCGTCTAATTGATGTTTTCCTAATAATTGATTTACAAAAATCATGTCTTGGTTAAACTGAACATTCATTTGGTAAAAACCTTTATCGGTATCTAAAATAGCGTCTCTATTTGTTCCACCTCCTTTAGTTCCATAATAACCAACTTCATCTTTAGAGCTATTAATATATAAGGAGTTGAAACTAATTTGATGATCGCTATTAATTTTGTAATCAACATTGGCCATGCCAGTTGTACTAGTAGTGTATTCGTATTCTTCAAAATTTGGAAAACGTTTCTTTTCTACGGTTGTAAAATCAACTATTTCTCCTTCACGGTATTCAAAATCATTATCAAAAGCAGCCATTAAAAAGACACTAATTTTTGAATTTTTTCCTACTGAATATGATTTTCCTCCCGAAATACTTCCTTGTAATGAAATTGGAGTACCTGCCGAAACAGGATCTAATCCGTGAGATAGAACTACAGCAAAAGGATTGTTGTCATAACGATTGTAATACCCAAATTTGCTAGTCCCTTCACTCTTTACAAAATCTTTTCCTACCGAATTCGTATTTATACTTGTACCTAAATCAACATTTAAAAAACCGTTCCCTTGATAATTTTTAGCAAGTATGTTCACATTTCCTGCTGCAAAATCACCATAAAAACTAGTTGAATATGCTTTGCTTACGGATATGTTTTGAATGATATCTGAAGAAAATAGATCCAAGTCCATATTCTTTTTTTCAATATTATTAGACGGTAATGAGAGTCCATTGTAGGTTGTGTTTAAATATCGATCTCCTAGACCACGCACATAAACATTACTTCCACCTTCTTGACGAGAAACTCCAGAAATCTTAGTAACTGCTGCTGCTGCATCACCAATACCCTTTTGTGATAATTCTTCAGCACCAATACTTTGTTTAATGTTTGTTGCTCTCTTTTGTTCATGTAACAATGAGATAACACTTTCTTTTTTGGTGGTTGTTTTAATGATAACTTGATCCAAAGCAGCTGCACTTGCTCCCATTGGAACACTAACATTAGTAACTTTGTTTTTTTCAACAATTATATTATCAATCTCAACAGTTTTATAGCCAATAAAACTAAATACTAACGTATAAGTTCCTACATCTAAATCTTCAATAATATATAATCCATCCATATCGGATGTTACTCCAGAACTTGTCTCTTTAATAATAACATTAGCAAAAGGCAAAGGCTCATTATTAAAATCTTTATCTGTTAAAGCTCCAGCTATGGATCCTTTATCTTGAGAAAAAGAAACAGTAGTGAATGTAATAAGTAGTATGGTAATTATTTTTTTCATTTCTTGGTTTAAATTCTTAGTGCAAATAAACCTCGCTAATGTAAAGTTGGTGTTACCCACAAATTAACAATAGGTAATTTTAAGGTTAACAAATTGTTACTGACTTAACAATTAAAACTTATTGAAAAGGAACTTATAAACAGTATATTGCGTTTTAAAATTAAATTACGATGAATTGGGAACAGCTATTATCATTAAGAAGGCAAGGTGATACAAATAAAAGATTACGTATAGAACAAGATGAAACTCGCTTGGGTTTTGATGTAGATTATGATCGGATCATTTTCTCGTCTGCATTTAGAAGTTTGCAAGATAAAACGCAAGTAATCCCATTATCAAAAACATCTTTTGTACATACTCGCCTTACTCATAGTTTAGAAGTATCTGTTGTGGGCCGTTCTTTGGGTAGAACTATTGGAAAAGCGGTTTTAGAAAAGCATCCACAATTACATAAAGTTCATGGGTATCAAAGTAATGATTTTGGAGCAATTGTAGCTGCAGCTTCATTAGCTCACGATATTGGAAACCCTCCATTTGGACATAGCGGTGAAAAAGCAATTGGGAATTATTTTTTAAATGGAAATGGGAAACGATTTAAAACTCAATTAACAAAAAAAGAATATCAAGATTTAATAGATTTTGAAGGCAATGCAAATGGGTTTAAAATTTTATCCGAAACCAAAAATGGTGTAGATGGAGGCTTGCGTTTATCCTTTGCAACACTTGGGGCTTTTATGAAATACCCAAAAGAATCGTTGCCCAAAAAACCAACAACTCATATTGCCGATAAAAAATATGGGGTTTTTCAATCTGAAAAAGATTTTTTTGTAGAAGTAGCTCATGAATTAGGATTGCAAAATAGAGGTAATGATGAAGATATTAGTTTTAATCGTCATCCTTTAGCTTTTTTAGTAGAAGCGGCAGACGACATTTGTTATACGATTATTGATTTTGAAGATGGAATTAATTTAGGGCTTATTGAAGAGGAATTTGCACTAGAATATCTTATCAACTTAGTAAAAGAGAATATAAATACTAAAAAGTATAATAGTTTAACAAAATCTACAGATAGACTAGCTTACTTGCGCTCTTTAGCCATCAATACTTTGGTTTCTGAAGCAGCTTCAGTTTTTATAGAAAATGAAGAGAAAATATTAAATGGAGAATTCACAACATCGCTATTAGATAAAAGTAAGTATAAAGCTCAAGTAGCTGATATTATTAAAATAAGTGTTCAAAAAATATATAAAAGTACCGAAGTAATCGATAAAGAAATTGCGGGATATAAGATACTTAATACACTTTTAGATGTTTATACGACTTCAGTAGAAAACTTATTTAACGACTCTCAAACCCAATTTGATTCCTTAATATTAAACGATTTATCATTTAATACTACTGAAAAATATTCCACCTATCAATATTTAATTGAAAGCTGTAATTACATATCTCGACTTACAGATGGCAATGCAATGTTAATATTTCAAAAAATTAACGGAAATCTTTAATTTTTATTATAAAATATAGTAATATCGCAAACTTATCATTTTAATTTTTTTTACAATAAAATGTTTAACAAAAAAGTCATTTTGTTAAACATTTTATTTGTATATTGCATTGATAAAAAAACTAAAAAAAACATTTTAACTTAATTTAAAAACAACTTTATGAAAAAATTACTTTACTTTTTTGTGCTTATGGTTACTGGATCTGTCTTTGGACAAGATTTTAGTAGCTCTATTGACACGTATTTAAATTCAAATCGCTCAGAATATGGGTTACAAACTCAAGATATTGAGGATGTAGTTGTAGATAGACATAGTTACTCTAAGAGTATGGATGTTGAAAATGTTTATGTTGTTCAACGTTATCAAGGTATTGAAATATTTAATTCAACTTCTTCATTAGCGATTCGAAATGGACAAGTTAAAAGTGCGAAAATGTCATTTTCAAACAATGTTTTACAAAAAGTAAATACAACAAGCCCTTCAGTTAATTCATCAACTGCAATTTCAAAGGCAGCTCAAGCATTAGGGTTGTCTAGTCCAGTTAATTTAGATCTAGTTGAGACAGTTTCTCAAAATTCAATGATTTATTCTAATGGTAGTATTTCATTGAATAACATCCCTGTTAAATTGGTTTATCAAAAAATGGAAGACAATACGTTAAAACTTGCATGGGATTTAAGTATTTACCTTTTAGACGCTAGTCATTATTATAACGTACGTATTGATGCTACTAATGGTGCTTTGTTAGACACAAATGACTGGGTTGTTAGTTGTAATTTTGGAGATATAAATCACTCCAATAGCTCACATAATGATTCAGAAAGTGTTTTATTTTCTAGTCAAGAAACAATGACAGTCGCTCAAGGTGGAGCTCAATATAGAGTTTACCCTCTTCCAGCAGAAAGTCCAAATCACGGACCTGCTGAATTAATAGCGGACCCATCTGGTAATGGTGATGGTTCACCTTTTGGATGGCATGATACCGATGGAGCTCCTGGAGCAGAATATACAATTACAAGAGGTAATAATGTGCATGCTCAAGATGATTTTGATGGAAATAATGGGACAGGAATTTCTGCAGAAGGTGGAGCAGAGTTATTATTTGATTATGACTTCGATTTTGATACTGCACCTGCTAATTCTATTGAAGCTGCAACTGTAAATTTATTCTATATGAATAATATGATGCACGATATATGGTATCAATATGGTTTTAATGAAGAAAGTGGAAATTTCCAACAAAATAATTATGATAACGGTGGTAACGGAAATGATTATGTAAGTGCAGATGCACAAGACGGATCAGGAATGGATAATGCAACTTTTGGAACTCCTCCGGATGGTAGTAACCCAAAAATGACAATGTTTTTATGGGGCCCTCCAGCTGGAGATTTACTTACTGTAAATAATGGTCCTTTAGCAGGAGGTTATATAGGAGAAGAAGGAGACTTTGGAGGTTCGTTAACTGCAACACCTATTACAGAAGATATTGTTTTGGTAGAGGATGAATTATCTGGAACAGCAGATCCGAACGATGCTTGTGATGAAATAACTAATGGTGCATCTTTAGATGGTAAAATTGCTATTTTAAGAAGAGGTGAATGTGAATTTGGTTTTAAAGTGTTAGCTGCTGAAAATGAGGGGGCTATTGCAGTAATTGTAGTAAATAACGTCCCAGGAGGAACCCTTGTTATGGGTGGAGGTGTTGATGGAGGTTCAGTTACTATACCTTCTATTATGGTAGATCAAACAATTGGGGAGGCAATAATTGCTGAATTATTGGATAGTAACACTGTAAATGGAAGTTTAGCATTGCCAGCAAATACACCACCAGATCTTGATGGTGATTTAGATAATGGTATTATAGCTCACGAATATGGACATGGTATATCGAATAGATTAACAGGTGGTCCAAATAATACTTCTTGTTTAAATAACGCTGAACAAATGGGTGAAGGATGGAGTGACTTTTTTGGATTAATACTTACCATTGAACCCGGAGATCAAGCAGAAGATGCGAGAGGTATAGGAACTTTTGCAACTGGAGCACCTATAACTGGTGGAGGTATTCGAAACTTCCCTTATTCTACAGATATGGCTGTTAACCCTCATACCTATGCAGATGTTGCAGGTACGGGCGGATCAGTACATGCTGTTGGTGAAATTTGGGCAACGATGATTTGGGATTTAAACTGGGCGTTAATTGATGAATATGGATTTGATGCAGATCTTTATAATGGTACAGGAGGAAACAATATAGCTATGCAATTAGTAATAGATGGTCTTAAGCTTCAAAACTGTAGTCCAGGGTTTGTGGATGGTAGAGACGCTATTATAGAAGCAGATGAAATTGCTAATGAAGGAGAGAATAGATGTTTAATCTGGGATGTATTTGCTAATAGAGGTTTAGGGTTAAATGCAAGTCAAGGAAGCTCAAGTAGTGCAACTGATGGTCTTGCTGCATTTGATATTCCATCGGATTGTGAAACTTTAGGATTCAATGATAATAATTTAGAAAATAACTTTATTATTTATCCTAATCCATCTAATGGAAATATTAATATTAAACCATTGTTAGATTTTGGAGACGCTAAAATATCTATTTATGATATGAATGGTAGAGAAGTATATACTAATGAAGTTTCATTACAAAATACAGTATCTATAAATGCAGAAAACTTAACAACTGGTTTGTATATTATACAGATTAAAGGTGTGGATTACAGTCATACTGCAAAACTTATTATCAACTAAATAATAAGAAAATTATAATTAATTTAAAAAGCTGTCTTTTAAAAAAGACAGCTTTTTTTATAGGTAAGAATTTAAAGTTTGAGTGATTTTACTAGAGGAAATACCAATGATTTCTTGTAACTCATCTATAGTTCCTTGACTTGGAAATTCATCTGAAATACCAAGATTTTTGATTGGAATGTAGTAATTATTTTTAGCTACAAATTCTAAAATAGCACTTCCAAAACCACCTGTCAGAATTCCATCTTCAACGGTGATTATTGCTTTATATTTTTTAAATATTATATGCAATAATTTTTCATCCAATGGTTTTATAAAACGCATGTCGTAGCAAGAAACTTCAAAAGGTTTTGAACAACTTTCAATAGCTTTAGTTACGTTATTGACTATGGTACCAATAGTTAAAACTGCTATATTTTCACCTTCTTTTATAGAAACACCTTTTCCTATTTCAATTTTAGAAAAAGGTTCTCTCCAATCTATTAACATTCCTCTTCCTCGTGGATACCTAATTGCAATAGGATTTTTTAAACCTAATTGAGCGGTAAACATCATATTTCGAAGTTCCACTTCATTTCGAGGAGCAAAAACTATTAGGTTTGGAATACATCGTAAATAGTTGATGTCAAATATTCCGTGATGTGTTGCTCCATCTTCTCCAACCATACCAGCGCGATCTAAACAAAAAATTACCGGTAAGTTTTGCAAGCAAACATCATGAATAACTTGGTCATAGGCTCTTTGTAAAAAAGTAGAATAGATATTACAAAATACTATAAATCCTTGAGTAGCCATTCCTGCAGAGAAGGTAACCGCATGTTGTTCTGCAATACCAACATCAAAAGCACGTTCTGGAAGCTCTTCCATCATATACTTAAGAGAACTTCCGGTTGGCATAGCAGGAGTTATGCCTATTATTTTTTTATTTAATGTAGCAAGTTCGACTAATGTTTTTCCGAAAACGTCTTGATATTTTGGAGCTTGTTTAATTTCTTTTTTTGGATGTAAATCTCCTGTTATAGCATTAAATTTTCCAGGAGCATGATAAAGCACTTGGTTTTCTTCTGCTTGTTTTAATCCTTTTCCTTTTTTTGTAATAATGTGCAATAATTTAGGGCCTTCAATATTCTTTAAACGCTTTAATTCTGAAATTAAACCATTTAAATTATGACCATCTATTGGACCAGAATAATTAAAATTTAATGCCTCAAATATATTATCAGTATTAGGAGTTTTATCTAACGTTACTTTTAATAAATATTGTTTTAAAGCTCCAACGCTTGGATCAATACCAATAGCGTTATCATTTAAAATAACCAGTAAGTTGGTATTAGTAACTCCTGCGTGGTTTAAAGCTTCAAATGCCATCCCACTTGCTATAGATGCATCTCCAATAATAGCGATATGTTGTTTATGAAAATCTTTTTTTAAACGAGAGGCTATAGCCATTCCTAAAACTGCAGAAATAGAAGTACTACTATGGCCGGTTCCAAAAGCATCATATTCACTTTCGCTTATTTTTGGGAAGCCGCTAATTCCGTTTAATTGACGATTGGTGTTAAAATTATTTTTTCTACCAGTTAAAATTTTATGTCCATAGGCTTGATGCCCCACATCCCAAACGATAATGTCATCGGGAGTATTAAATACGTAATGAAGTGCTATGGTTAATTCCACAACTCCAAGGCTAGCACCTAAATGGCCTTCTTTGGTTGCTACCATGTTGATAATCATTTCTCTAATTTCTTTAGCAAGTTTTGGTAACTCTTGCTGCGAAATTTTTCGAAGATCTTTAGGGTATTGGATTGTATCTAAAATTGAATTTGGCACTTTGCAAAGATACAGTTTTGATGTTGTATTTTTGAATACTGAAAATTGAATCCTGTGATACAACCTTACGATGATACCCACTTTATGAAACAAGCTTTAATTGAAGCAAAAGAAGCCTATAAAAAAGGGGAAGTACCGATTGGAGCAGTTATAGTTTGTGAAAACCAAATAATTGCTCGTGGGCATAATTTAACAGAAACCTTAAATGATGTAACTGCTCATGCCGAAATGCAAGCGATTACATCTGCTGCAAATTTTTTAGGAGGTAAGTATTTGTTGGATTGCACTTTATATGTGACCATAGAGCCTTGCCAAATGTGTGCAGGCGCATTATTTTGGAGTCAAATATCAAACATTGTTTATGGAGCAAGAGATCAGCAACGTGGTTGTATCAACTTAAATACAAAGTTGCATCCAAAAACAAAGATCAGTGGAGGTGTTTTAGAAGAGGAATCTTCTCAAATACTTAAAAAGTTTTTTATTGAAAAAAGAAATTTAAACTAAAAATTTATTCTTTAGAATCATTAAAATCACGCATTTTTTTTATGTTTTCTTTGGTTAACATATAATCTTTAACATCTTTATTTTTCCATCTTCTAAAAATAAAAATAGGCATTGTTATAAAGATTAATAACACTAATGATAATCCAATATACAGATGCCCACTTTGAGGGTTTTCAGCTTTTATATATAAACCGTAAAAAATTCCTACTATAGATATTAGTACAAAAATTTGTAATAGATGTTTCATGAGTTTATTTTTTTTATTGGTCACATCGAACATCTATATAATCATTTTCTTGTGTGATTAAAATTATAGATATGGATGTTTCATATTTTATTCACTTGAGAAATCAATTAATTTTCTTCGATAAGCGGTAAGTAATTTAGATTTTGAAACGAAACCATAATAACATCCATTTTTTACAACTGGTAAATTCCAAGCTCCGGTATCTTGAAATTTTTTCATCACATCGGTCATTTTATCGGAATTCAAATCTATGACTGCGAGAGGACTACTCATCAAATCGCGCGCTTTAACTTTTTTATATAAGGATTTATTAAAAAGGATGGGACGTAGGTCGTCTAGAGAAATAACTCCCTCAAGAGCATTGGTCTCTTTATTGATTACAGGAAAAACATTACGTTTTGAAGAAACAACTACTTCTTTTGCTAATTTTTTTAAAGTGAAACCTGGATGAACAACAACAAAATTCGTTTCTACCACTTTTTTTAAATCCATTAACGTTAAAACGGCGTGATCCTTATTATGGGTAATTAAATCTCCTTTCCTACCTAACTCCATAGCATAAACAGAATGCGGCATAAAATGTTTTGTGATTGAATATGATATAGCTGAAGTAATCATTAATGGTATAAACAATTCATATCCTCCTGTTACTTCTGCAATAAGGAATATTGCTGTTAAAGGTGCATGTAAAACCCCAGCCATTAAGCCTGTCATTCCAACTAGCGTAAAATTACTTTCTGAAACAGGGGTTGAAAAAATACCAATATTATTAATGATTTTAGCAATAGCATTTCCCATAATACTACCCATAAATAATGTTGGAGCAAAAATACCACCTACACCACCAGCACCAAAAGTTAAAGCACTTGCTATAATTTTGAAGAAGACTAAACCTATTAACAATAGAACCACCACCCAAACACTAGAAAGGTCTAAATGTAAAAAGTTTTTTTGCAATGATGTTTCTGGGTTTCCAGCTAACAAACTATTGATCGTGTCAAATCCTTCACCATATAATGGAGGAATAAAATAAACTAAAATTCCTAGTCCAATACCTCCGATTAATAGTCGTTTTATTGGAGAGTTAATTTTGTCGAAAAACTTTTGAACTCGGTCGTAGACTTCAGTAAAATAAATAGATACTAAACCCGCGATGACCCCTAAAAAAATATAAAAAGGAATGTCGTTTAAAACAAAACCATCTTTTACATCAAAAGGTAACAAAACATCGTTTCCAAAGAAAAAATAGGAAGTAATTATGGCAGATAAAGATGCTAATAACAAGGGTAGCATGGAAGCAATTGTAAGGTCTAAGCTAAAAACTTCAATAGCAAAAATAATAGCTGCAATAGGTGCTTTAAAAATGGAAGATAATGCTCCAGCAGCAGCACAACTTATTAATAGCGTTCTAGTTGCTTGGTTCATATGAAACAACCTAGACAAATTAGAGCTTATTGCTGCTCCAGTTGCTACTGTAGGGCCTTCTAAACCTACAGACCCACCAAAGCCAACAGTGATTGGTGCAGTAATAATACTAGCAATAATTTTATAACGCTCTATAAAACCTTTTTTCTTTGAAATTGAATATAGCGTAGAGGGAATGCCATGGCTTACTTTATGTCTAAGAACATATTTTATAATTAAATACACAAAAAGAAGCCCAATAATAGGGAACACAAAATAAAAAGCGTGATGATAATATTGCACTAGTTTTCCCTCTAATAAATGTTGAAAAAAGTGAGTTAAGTTTTTTAAAATAACGGCAGCAACACCCGATAAAAAGCCAACCAAAATACTTAACAAATAAACAAATTGTTTATTGGGAATGTGTTTTAATCGCCAGACCAAAAATTTAGTAAGGAAAGATTTTTTTTGACCTCGCACTTTTTTATGTAATTAAAAATTAGCTTTTAAGATCTACTACTTTCAAATGTAATTCTTTTAATTGTGTATCATCTATGATTGATGGTGCATTAATCATAACATCTCTTCCAGAATTATTTTTTGGGAAAGCAATAAAATCTCTAATGGTTTCTTGACCTCCTAATATAGCAACTAATCTATCTAACCCAAATGCAAGACCACCATGAGGAGGTGCTCCATATTGGAAAGCGTCCATTAAAAATCCAAATTGTGCTTTTGCTTCTTCTGGAGTAAATCCAAGATAATCAAACATCATTGCTTGCGTTTCTTTATCGTGAATACGAATAGATCCACCTCCAATTTCATTTCCATTTAAAACCAAATCATAAGCGTTTGCTTTTACCGCTCCTGGATCTGTTTTTAAAAGCTCTATCTGTTCTGGTTTTGGAGAGGTAAATGGGTGATGCATTGCGTGGTATCTTTCAGATTCTTCATCCCATTCTAATAACGGAAAATCAATTACCCACAATGGTGCAAATTCGTTCGTTTTTCTTAAACCCAATCGCTCTGCAATTTCCATACGCAAAGCACTTAATTGTGCTCTAACTTTACTGGTTTCACCAGAAAGCATACAAACTAAATCACCAGTTTTAGCTCCTGTAACTTCAGCCCATTTTGCTAAATCTTCTTGATCGTAAAATTTATCTACTGAAGATTTAAAAGTGCCATCATCGTTACAACGAGAATAAACCATTCCTAAAGCACCAACTTGAGGTCTTCTAATCCAATCAATAAGTTTGTCAATTTCTTTTCTTGAATAACTATTTCCACCTGGAATAGCTATACCAACTACTAATTCAGCATTATTAAAAATTGCAAAATCTTTATGTTTTGTAACTTCGTTTAATTCGCCAAATTCCATTCCAAATCGAATGTCTGGTTTGTCATTTCCATAACGTTGCATCGCATCGTCATAGGTCATTCTTGGGAATTTGTCAATTTCAATTCCTTTAATTTCTTTCAGTAAATAACGAGTTAATCCTTCAAAAGTATTTAAAATGTCTTCTTGTTCTACAAAAGCCATTTCACAATCAATTTGTGTAAATTCTGGTTGTCTATCTGCTCTTAAATCTTCATCTCTAAAACATTTTACAATTTGAAAGTATTTGTCCATTCCACCTACCATCAACAATTGTTTAAAGGTTTGTGGAGATTGAGGTAAAGCGTAAAATTGTCCTTCATTCATTCGTGAAGGAACCACAAAATCACGAGCTCCTTCTGGAGTAGATTTTATAAGGTATGGAGTTTCAACTTCAACAAAATCCTTTTTAGAAAGAAAAGTACGAACTGCCATAGTTACTTGGTGGCGAAAAATAAGGTTTTTTCTTACAGGATTTCTTCTAATATCTAAATAGCGATATTTCATTCTAATATCGTCACCACCATCAGTTTCATCTTCAATTGTAAAAGGTGGCGTAAGTGAACTGTTTAAAATCGTGAAATCAGAAACTAAAATTTCAATATTACCTGTAGGAATTTTTGGATTTTTAGAAGCTCTTTCAATAACGGTTCCTTGAACTTGAATTACAAACTCTCTACCTAGTAATCTAGCTTTTTCAATAAGGTCTTTAGAGGTGCGTTCTTCATCAAAAATTAACTGTGTAATCCCGTAACGATCGCGTATATCTACCCACATCATAAATCCTTTATCTCTTGATTTTTGGACCCACCCAGCTAAAGTTACCGAACTATTAATGTGACTTTCTCTTAATTCACCACAAGTATGACTTCTATACATTCTAAAATATTTATTTAGTATTAGTTTCCTTAGAACTTTTAAGGACTGCAAATTTAATAAGATAAAAGAGCATTTTACGCTCTTTTTAAAAAAAGATTAAAATGATGATTAAAAGGTTATTATGTTTAATAATCCTGTTAATATATTGCGAATAGTTGATTATATGTAAAACTTTAGTACTTTCGGAACATAAACACTAAAAACAAAACATGAAACAAAACGACTTTTTTAAAAGAAAATTCCTGTTGTTACTACTACTGTTGCCACTTGTTGCATTTGCTCAAGAGACAATTACGGGTACAGTAACTCAAACAGGTACTAACGAACCCTTATCGGGAGCTAATGTTCTCGTAAAAGGAACCACGTCAGGAACCATTACAGATTTTGATGGAAACTTTAGTTTAACGGTAGATAGCCTACCCGTAACTTTAGAAGTTTCATCTACAGGGTCAACGACTACAGACATGGAGGTAAGTTCAACCCAAGCTGTAACTATTAGCCTTGCTGAAGGAGTTTCCTTAGATGAGGTAGTGCTAGTTGGGAATAGATCAAAACCAAGAACGGTTTTAACTTCCTTAGTACCTATTGATAATATCTCTGCTAAAGAGTTAATATTTTCGGGACAACCAACAGTAGATAAAATGCTTACTTATAAAGTTCCGTCATTTAATTCATCTACTCAAACGATTTCTGATGCAACAGCGCATTTTGATCCGGCTGATCTTAGAGGATTAGGACCAAGTAGAACTTTGGTATTGGTAAATGGAAAAAGAAAAAACCAAAGTGCTTTAGTATATATAAATGATACACCAGGAAAAGGTGAAGTTGGAGTAGACTTAAAAAGTATTCCTGCTGCAGCATTGAAAAGTGTTGAGGTAATGCGCGATGGTGCTTCTGCTCAATATGGATCTGATGCAATTGCTGGTGTAATAAACATGGTTCTAAGAGAAGATGTTGGAAGAACTAGTGTGAATATAAAAAGTGGTGTAACTACAGAAGGTGATGGATTTAATTTTGGAGCTGATGTAAACACAGGTATTGCTGTAGGAGAAAATGGGGGATATCTTAATTTAACTTTTGCATACTATAAACAAGATAATACTAATAGAGCTGGTGAACCAGGTAGTGATGTACTTTTTGGAGTTGCAGCAGATGATCCTGATTGGGGAGATTGGTTAAGTGAGAATCCAGATCTGGGAATGAATGTAGGTCAACCAGAATTAAATAAAGGAGATGTATTTTATAATTTTGGATTACCATTTCAACAAGGTAAAGGAAAAGTATATTCTTTTGGTGGATTTACGTATAGACAAGGAAAAAGTTATGCATTATACAGACCACCATATTGGATTCCAGACCCACATAACTTATTACATGAAGAAGGGACAGAATATCAAGGATTTCAACCAACTTTTGAAACAAAGGTTAGGGACAACTACAATACTTTAGGTGTAGAATGGGAATTACTAGGTTTTGATGTTGATTTAAGTGGTACCTATGGTAGAAATGCTGTGGATTACGAAGTAGGAAACAGTTTAAATCCAGCTTTAGGTGCGGATAGCCCAACTAGTTTTGATGTTGGAGCATATTCTTTTAGTAGTTTATTGGCTAATTTAGATGTAAGTAGAAGTTTTGGAGCAGTAAGTATTGGATTTGGATCTGAAGTAAGAGGTGAAGAATTTGCAGCACATGCTGGAGAATCTGCATCTTATTTTGGTGGAGGAGTTCAATCTTTTCCAGGATTACAACCTTCTAATGCTTTAAGAGAAAACAGAAGTAGTGTTGGAGTTTATGGAGATTTAGAGTGGGATGTTACCGACAAATTATTATTTGGAGGAGCTGTTAGATACGAGGACTTTAGTGACTTTGGAGATAATACTTCTTGGAAAGTAAGTGGTAGGTATATTTTAGGTGATAATAGAGGAGCAGTAAGAGCTTCGTATGGTACTGGATTTAGAGCACCATCATTGCACCAAATATACTTGAGTAATATTCAAACATTGGTTTCTGGAGGTACTATCTCTAATCAAGGAACATTTAACAATGTAGATCCAATCATTAGAGAAGGACTTGGAGTGCCTCAATTAACTGCTGAAACTTCAAAGAATTTATCGGTGGGGATTACTTATAAAGTAACTCCTAAAATTTCTGTTACAGCCGATTTTTATCAAGTTGAAGTAGATAATAGAGTTTTGTTCTCTGGTGAAATAGGTTTTGATGGAGATGATACTACTACAAACCCAGTTGAAGAAATATTAATTGAAAATAGCATTACAAGTTTAAAGTTCTTTATCAATGCTGTTGATACAAAAACAACAGGAATTGATGTAGTAGCTATTCTTAATAAAGTAGATTTAGGGAATGGTAGATTTGGAGCTTCTTTAGCTGCTAATTATAATGAAACTAAAATTGAAGGAAATATTGCAACCCCACCAATTTTAGAAGAAAACGGTTATGATATTTTTAATCGTAAAGAGCAGTCAAGAATTACTACCTCTAGACCACAAACTAAAGTAATTTTAGGATTGGATTATTCTATTGGTAAGTTTGATTTTATATTAAATAATACTTATTTCGGTCAAGTTACATGGCAACATTCAAACAATGGTTTAAATGGAGCTCCTTTAGGACCTGATGGAAGTAATTTACCAACTGAAGATGAGGATTATGATCAAACTTTTGGTGGAAAAGTTATAACGGATTTAATAGTAAACTTTAATCTTACTAAAAGCGTTTCATTATTTGCTTCAGTAAATAATTTATTTAATGTTTATCCAGATGAGATTGATACAAAAGGTGATTTTGTAACCGACTTAGGTGGTCGTTTCAAATATCCTTGGGAAGTAAATCAGTTTGGATTTAATGGTACCGTAATTAACGGAGGAATATCATTTAGTTTCTAATAAATAACTAACTTAATTATATTTAAAAACCCCTTTTCAAATTGAAAAGGGGTTTTATTTTTATCCATTAACGGTATTAGTTAACCCTTTCCAGGATTGTATTTTTAATTTTAATTTATGAATGATAAAGAATAATACTGGAACAACAATTAGTGTTAAAAATGTTGCAATTATTAATCCATAAATTACGGTCCAAGCTAAAGGTCCCCAGAAAATTACATTATCTCCTCCAAAATATATATTTGGATCTCCATCACTAAATAATGTAAAGAAGTTGATGTTAAAACCAATTGCCAATGGAATTAATCCCAATATGGTAGTTATTGCAGTTAATAATACGGGTCTTAATCTAGCTCTACCTCCTTCAACAATAGATTCTTTAACATTATCAGCAGTTAATAAGTCATGATCATCCATGCCTTGCGCAATCATTTTTCTATCAATCAATAATTGGGTGTAATCAAGTAATACCACACCATTATTAACCACAATTCCCGCTAAGGAAATGATACCCATCATGGTCATCATAATAACAAATGCACTACCTGAAATTATAATTCCTCCAAACACACCAATTAAACTCAAGAAAATTGCAAGCATAATAATAGCTGGTTTTGAAACCGAATTAAACTGGAATATCAAGATTAAAAAGATAAGTCCAAGACCAGTAAAGAATGCACCCAATAAAAAAGCCATTTGCTTGTTTTGTTCTTCAATTTGTCCAGTATAGTCTATTTTAATGCTACTTGGCAATTCTGTGAAATTTTTCATTTCACTTCTAATATTCGAAACTATTGCCCCTGCATCTGTATAGCCTGGAGCTAAAGCTGAATAAACCGTTACGACACGTTTTGTGTCTTTATGCTTAATTGCACTAAATCCAGAACTGTTTTTTTGTTTAGCAATAACAGAAACAGGTATTTCTTTTATTTTTCCTGAAGCGGCATCTCTAAAAATTATTTTTTGATCGAATAAAGCACTGGTGCTATACCTATCTTCTTTGTTAAATCGAACATAAATATCATAATCGTCACCATCTTCTTTATAAATTCCTGCTTTAGATCCAAAAATTGAATTTCGTAAAATTTGACCCACTTGACCAGAACTCACTCCTAATTCCCCTGCTTTTTGGCGATCAATTTCAACTTGCATTGATGGTTTAGATTTGTTTACATCTATTTTAAGTTCATCAATTCCTGCAATATTTTTTGTATTGATAAACTCTCTCATCTTTTCTGCAGAAAGGATTAACTCTGCATAATCTGGACCTTCAATTTCAATATTGATTGGTGCTCCAGCTGGAGGTCCGTTTGCATCTTTTTCTACAGAAATTAGTACTCCAGGAAATATACCTACCAAGGCTTCTTGTACTTTCTGACGTAGCAACTCACTATCAGCTCCTCTTCTATATTTATATTCTCGCATAGAAGCAGTAATTTTTCCACGATGAGGCATTTCTGCAGTAGATCCTCCATCCGTTTGTGGATTACCAGCTCCTTCTCCAACCTGAGAAACAACACTTTCTATTAAAAAATTATAACCGTCATCTGTATACTCAGCGTCATTTAAAATTTCATAAACACGATCTTCAATGTCTTTAGTAATAATATTAGTTTTTTCAATATCGGTACCCTGAGGATACTCTATATAGACAATTATCTGATTAGGAGTGTTATCTGGAAAAAACTCTACTTTGGTTCTTTGGGTCCCAACAGAGTAACCAAAACCAGCAAATGCAACTATTAATAAAACTACAGTACTAATGGTTAATATATAAGGCATAGAACCTTTTAATGCTCCTCGCAATGTCTTTTCGTACATTCTTTCCCATTTAGGGATGGTTCTTGTCTGAAAACGATTGGCAATTTTTCGCAATCCAAAACGGTATGCCCAAAGCATAATGGCTGTAAAAATCATTACACTACCTAAGCCTCTATAAGCTCCACCAAATAGTAAGATAAGTAGACCAAAACCAGACATAATGCTCGATGTGGTAATGATTCTTTTAATAGGCATATCGCTATCTTCGGTTTTCATAAACTGAGAAACCATTACCGAATTAAAAAAGATTGCCACAAATAAGGAGGATCCTAAAACTACAGAAAGTGTTATAGGAAGATAGATCATAAACTCACCCATAACTCCAGGCCAAAGCCCTAATGGTATAAAAGCTGCAATTGTTGTTGCTGTAGAGATGATAATTGGAAATGCAATTTCACTAATTCCCTGTTTTGCAGCTTCAACTCTAGACATTCCTTCTTCATCCATCAAACGATATACGTTTTCTACCACTACAATACCATTATCTACCAACATACCAAGCCCCATTATTAACCCAAAAAGAATCATGGTGTTCATGGTATATCCTAAATAGTTTAATATCATTAAAGACATAAACATGGACATTGGAATTGCAAAACCTACAAACAATGCGTTTTTAAAACCTAAAAAGAACATTAAAACGGTTACTACCAAAATAATCCCGAATAGGATATTATTAACCAAATCGTCTACCTGTCCAATAGTTTTTGAAGACTGATCGTTAGCAATAGTTACTTTTAAATTGCTAGGAAAAATATCTTTTTTAGCGTTTTCAACAATGACTTTGATTTTTTCAGCGGCTGCAACCATATTTTTCCCAGCTCTCTTTTTAACATCAAGCATTACTACACGATCACCGAACTCTCTTGCGTAAGTGGTTCTTTCCTTTTCTTTAAAATAAACAGATGCAATATTTTTTAAATAAATAGGATTGCCATTATCTGATTTTACAACAAAATTTTCTAAATCTGATGGAGTAGTAATTTCTCCAATTACACGAATAGTTCTTCTTTGACCACTAGCTATAAAATTACCTGCAGACATGGTTACATTACCATTGTTAATGGCTCCAATAATATCGTTAAAACTTACTTTAGCGGCCATCATTTTATAGACATCTACAGCAACTTCTACCTCTCTTTCTTGAGCCCCTCTAATATCAACTTGTTTTATTTCGAGTAAGTTTTCTATTTCCTCTTCTAAATATTCGCCATATTTTTTTAATTTTCCTACAGGATAATCTCCAGAAATATTAATGTTTAATATGGGCATCTCTTCAGACATACTTAAATCGAACACATTGGGTTCCACTTTAGCGTCGTTAAATGTTGGCCAATCCTCTCCAGAGGTTTCAGTTTCTATTTCGTCTTTTACTTTTTGTTTGGCAAATTCAACCTCTATGTCTTCATCAAATTCTACAACAATCAAAGAGACATCTTCTTGTGATGTAGAGGTGATTTCAACAACATTACTTACCGTTTTAAGCTTGTCTTCTAAAGGTGTTGTTATTAGTTTTTCGATATCTTCAGCTGTATTACCTGGAAAAACAGAGCTGATATAAATTTTAGTTTCCTTAATTTCTGGGAAACTTTCTCGCGGCATACTAAAATAAGCTGATATTCCTAAAAACAATATAATTGCCATCATCATATAGATGGTGGTTTTGTTGTGGATTGCCCAAGAAGATAAACCAAATTCTTTGTTGATATTTTTTTGAATTTTACTCATTACTTTCCACGTTTAAAATTTTTACATTTTGACCATCTTTTACATTTCGAGCACCTTCATTTACGATGATTTCATTACTTACTAAGCCTTTTAGAATCTCAACAAAGTCTCCTTGAGTTTTTCCGGTTTCCACGATCATTTTTTTAGCTGTAGCTTCATTATCTTTATTAATATTTTGTGCAATAAAAATGTATTGTTCTCCTAATGAATTTTCTGAAATAATACTTTGAGGTATTAAAACTGCTTGCTCACTTGTGTAATCATTTATCTTAATTTTAGCGGTAAGATTAGGTTTAATGTGCTTTTCTTTATTTGGAATTTGAATCGTAATTTTAAAAGTTCGATTACTTGGGTTAATATAATTACTTACCTGATCTACTTTAGTATTTAAAGTTTCACCTAAAACTGGAAAATAAACTTCAACAGTTTTTCCTGGTACGATACTACTTAAATAACCTTCTGGGACTTCAGCTTCAATATACATATTGTCCAAGTTTACAATTCTTATTAATTGTGAAGCTCCTGCTCCAACAACAGTTCCTTGTTCTGTAATAACATCATCTATAATACCTGAGAATGGAGCACGAACCGAAGTTTTTGCTAGTTGAGATTTCATTTGGTTTACAGCATTCTCTTGACCTTCATAAGTTGCTTTAGCTTGTAAAAATTCAATCTCACTACCTATTTTCTGTTCCCAAAGACGTTTTTGTCTTTCAAATGTAGTTTTCGCTAAACTGAATTGCACTTCCATTTGTGCTACTTGTTGCGACATGCCACCATCATCGATCGTTGCTAATAATTGACCTTTTGTTACTTTTTGCCCTTCTTTTACATATACCTTAGTAAGTAATCCTGAAAATTCTGGGTATAAAATTAAATTTTGCTTGGTAGCAACACTTCCTTGTAATTCTAAAAAGTGATTAAAATTATTTGTTTTAACCTGAAATGCAGTTACTAATGGATATTTTTTAATTGTATCTAAGCTAGAGATTGCAGCATCAATAGTTTTTAATTTTCCAGCAATTGTAGTTTGTTCGGTAACTAATTCGTTACGTTTTTCTCTTATTTTGTTGAGGTCTTTACCTTCTATAATAGATTCTATAGATTTTGAATCGCCACCACAAGAAATGGTTAGTATTGCTAAGGTTAATAGTAAAAATATATTTTTCATTTTATAGTAAATTATAATAGTGATTAATTAGTTGCTTTTAATTGGGGTGTGTTTAATACAGTTTCAAGGTCTGCTTTTGTTGTAATAACTCTAAGCATGGCTTCGAAATAATTTTGTTGGGCAGTATATAATTGTATTTGTGCGGTTCGTAAGTCGAAACTTGTTGCGAGTCCTTCTAAAAATTTTATTTGATTTTTTTTCTCAACACGTTCAGATAAATCTAAATTCTTTTTGTTGTCATTGTAAATTTCAATTGCAAAACGATAGTTGTTTTTTGCAGTATTTACTTCTAACAAAATACGCTGATAAGCTTCCGTTAAATTAGTTTCTGCTTGTTCTAAAGCGATTCTTGCTTGTTGTGTTCTTGCGCTCCTCAATCCACTACTTACAATTGGTATATTCATACTAACACCTAATAACGATGATTGATACCATTTTTGGTCATTGCTAAAAAAATTAAAGGCATCACTATTAGCTTGTGTACCATAATTTATAAAGGCTGCAAGATTTGGAATTGAATAAGATTGTTCTAATTTCAACTCTAAAACTCGTTGCTCTGTAAAATTATTTGCTATTTTATAATCGATATTATCTTCAATATTGATGTTTTCTTGTAAAAACTCAAGGCTAATATTTTGCTGTGTTAATGAGTCTAAATTATCAAGCATATCTACATCGCTCTCCACATCTATTCCTAAAGCAAGGTTGAACATTTGTTGTGCGATAATCAATGTTCTTTTTGAATTTTTTAATTGAGTATCCAAATTAATAAGAGTGATTTCTAGCTGCTCAACACTTTCTTCTTCCGTGAATCCATTTTCATAAAAAGCCCTTGTTTCAGAAAGGTTTTTTCCAAGATTAATTTTATTAAGCTCAAATATTCCGACTAATTCTTTAGAAAGTAAAACACTTCCGTATGCATTTATAACACCTCTTCTAACTTCAAGTTGCGTTTTTTCTTCTGCGTTTTCTGAATAATCTAAAAACGTTTTTGCAGCTTGTAAGCCTACTAAATAACTACCGTCAAATATTAATTGTGTTAAAGTAGCTCCAACAGATGCGTTTTGTTTAGTTCCAAAAATTACAGGGACAAAAGTTCCAGAATCTCCTCCGCCAATTTCACCGGGTAAAAGAGTTGTTGGTTGTTTTAAATTGTTTTGATAAGAAATATTTGCATCTAATTGTGGTAAACCAGCAGCTGTAGTTTCCCATTTTTTCTTAATTGCGATAGCGATATCTCTTCGAGCATTAATGGCAGTATAGTTACTATCTAATGCGAATTCTATAGCTTGCTCTAATGTGAATTTATATTTTTGGCTTTGTTGTGCCATACCAACAGAGGACAGCATTACGAAACCTAATAAGATGAATACTTTATTCATTATTGTTGTTTTTTATAATTTGATTGAGTGTGTTTAATCCTTCTCTTGTAATAATTCCTCTTAAATGATATTCTAAAAAACTATCCATTAATTCTTTTTTTGTAAACAATTCGGATGGAAAAAGATTTTCGTCTTTTATGCCTGTTATTCCTAGAAAATAAATTCTTGAAACAAAATCAACATTAATATTCGCCCTGTACAATCCTAATTCGAGTCCTCGTTTAAAATTATCTACTACACAACCTTGCATTAATTCAAATTGTTTTTTCTTTAATGAATCGTTGATCTCTGGATAGTATTTGCAAAGTTGATATTGTGGTGATGATTTTTCATTTTTTAAATGAACCATCACATATTTTTTTATTTCATAAAGCTCTTCTATTGGGTTTTTATGAAGTTCACAAATACAATTAATACCGTGTGAAATGGTCTCAAATACATGATAAGAAGCAGCTTCTACTAACTCTGTCTTGTTATTAAAATGAGAATAAATTGTTTTTTTGGAGATATGCATTTCAGATGCGATATCGTCCATGGTAACGCTTTTAAAACCGTAATTAATAAATAAATCGATTGCTTTTTGTAATATTTTTTCTTTCAAATCTAAAAATTTGTGAGTGCAAATGTAAGAAAGGAAACTTTAAAAACAAAAAAAGTTTCCAAAGTTTTAACAAAGTTTTAATAACCTAAAATTGGAAATTTATTTTTATGATTGAAAATTGGTTTTTGAATGGTATTTTTGTCTAAACTTTTTTTAATGGAAGGAATAGAAAATTACGCAAACTCACTTCAAAACTATCTTAATGAAGTTGTAACCATAAAAGAACCAATTAAACTTTATGAACCTATAAAATACATTGTTTCTTTAGGCGGTAAAAGGTTAAGACCAGTTTTAACTTTAATGGCTTGCGATTTTTTTAATAAAGATTTTAAAGAAGCACTTCCTGCGGCTTTAGCTTTAGAATTGTTTCATAATTTTTCCTTGATCCATGACGATATTATGGATGAAGCCCCATTGCGAAGAGGAAAAGAAACCGTACATCATAAATGGGATTTAAATACTGGGATTCTTTCTGGAGATGCCATGTTAATTTTAGCATATCAATTATTTGAAAATTATGAGCCTCAAAAATTTAGTGAATTAGCTAAACTTTTTAGTACAACAGCATTACAGGTTTGTGAAGGGCAACAATACGATGTCGATTTTGAAACTAGAAATGATGTTACGATCCCAGAATACCTAAAAATGATAGAGTATAAAACGGCAGTACTTTTAGGAGCAGCTATGAAAATGGGAGCCATTGTAGCAGAAGCTTCTGAAAACTGTAAGGTAAATAGCTATGAATTTGGAAGGAATTTAGGAATCGCATTTCAATTACAAGATGATTATTTAGATTGTTTTGGAAACCCAGAAACCTTTGGTAAACAGGTAGGAGGAGATATTATTACTAATAAAAAAACATTTTTATATTTAAAAACTCTTGAAAAATCTAATGATTCAGACACTGAAGTTTTAAAGCAATTGTTTTCAAGTTACCCTAAAGATCCTACCGAAAAGATTGAACAAGTAAAAGAGTTGTATGTAAAATCTGGAGCTGCTAAAGAGTCTTTACAAGAAATTGTAAATTATACTCATAATGCAAATAGTATTATAGAACAACTTAGTATTTCAGATAAAAACAAAACAGTTTTAAAATCGTTTAGCGATCAATTAATGAATAGAAAAGTTTAATAAATAGAATGAAATCATTATTAACTTCTGAAGAAATTATTACTCAATCTGAAGGGTTTCAATTATATAAAAATTTAGTACTTCAATTAAATAAAGATTTTAAACGTGCTAATATTGATATAGATTTTATAAAAGACATTTCTCCTTCAGATTTAAAATTGAAATTGAATAATGCGATTCATAATCTTATTTTGAATAAATATTCTGAATATTTAAACCTGCTATATATTATTGATGTTTCAGAAGAAAAAATTAAAAAGATAACAGCAATTAGTACTCAGGAAATTTCGGAAGAAATAACATATTTTATTTTACTTAGAGAATGGCAAAAGGTTTGGTTTAAAAGTAATTATTAAAAATAAAATCGCACAAAGGGATTGTAGGCATTTCCGTAAATACTTTTTTCACTATCATAGATTACATCAAATCGAATTCCCATAGTTACAGGTCCTGTGCTAAATCCAGCACCTAAATATAATCCTGGATACCAATAACTTTGGTCACAGTCAGAAGTGTTACAGCCCACAACTATAATATTATCTTTAAAGCTTCTATTTACATACAATTGTTCAAATTCTGCTGATAATTGTAATTGCGGTATCACATTAAATAATCCTAAAATACTAGTTCCTAAAACATAAGATTCATAAACATATTTTTGACTGTTATAAGTCATGTTAAGGCCAACTCCGGTAGCAAATTTTTGATTAAATCTGTAAACAGCACTTGGTGCTAATGTTCCGCTAAAAAATTCACTTCCAAAACTTAAACCAACACCGCCTCCAAATTGAACATGTTGCCAAAAATCAGATTTCTGTTTTTGTGCATTTACTAGTTCTTGTGCATAACTTTGAAAACTAGAAAAACATATTATTAATACAAAGAGTATAAAAGTTTTTTTCATCTTTTAATGAATTGGGTTTATTACCGTCTAAATATATAAAAATTAATAATAAAGTAATTGTAATTATTGTATTTTTGCCCCGTTTTAAACAATATAGACTATAAAATCCTACTATGGATAAATATTCATTTCTTAATGCGGTACATCCTTCTTTTATCGCAGAACTTTACGATAAGTATTTAACGTCTCCAGATGAGGTAGAACCTAGTTGGAGATCATTTTTTCAAGGGTTTGATTTTGGTATTGAAAATGGTTCTGTTGAAGCATTGGGTGTTGAGTTAAATGAAGACCTTGTTCGCGAAAATGTTTTTAAAGAATTTCAGGTAATTAAATTAATTGATGGTTATCGAACAAGAGGTCATTTATTTACTAAAACAAATCCAGTAAGAAATAGAAGAACTTACACTCCAACGTTAGATATAGAAAACTTCGGGCTTACAGTTCATGATTTACAAACAGTTTTTAAAGCTGGAGAAATAGTTGGAATTGGAGAGGCTTCACTTGAAAATATTATAAAAAATTTACAATCCATTTATTGTGAATCTATAGGAGTTGAATATATGTATATTCGAAAGCCTGAAGAACGAAAATGGATTCAAGAAAAGTTACATAACAACTCTAATCACCCTAATTATAGCAGCAATCAAAAAAAGCTCATTTTAAAAAAGCTTAATGAGGCAGTTTCTTTTGAAAGTTTCTTGCACACTAAATACGTAGGACAAAAAAGATTCTCCCTGGAAGGTGGAGAAAGTTTAATTCCAGCATTAGACATCTTAATTAAAGTAGCTGCAGAAAAAGGAGTCAAAGAGTTTGTTATGGGAATGGCACATAGAGGTCGTTTAAATACCTTGACAAATATTTTCGGGAAAAGTGCGAAAGATATATTTAGCGAATTTGATGGTAAAGATTACGAGCAAGATATTTTTGATGGTGATGTAAAATATCATTTGGGTTGGACTTCCAAAAGAAAATTAGAGGACGGAAAAGAAATTAATTTAAATATCGCTCCAAACCCTTCACATCTAGAAACAGTAGGGGCAGTAGTAGAAGGTATTGTTAGAGCTAAACAGGATAAGCATTATAAAAATAATATAGAAAAAGTACTTCCGATTATAGTTCATGGTGATGCAGCAATTGCAGGGCAAGGGATTGTTTATGAAATTGTACAAATGGCAGCTCTTGAAGGCTATAAAACAGGAGGAACCATACATATAGTTGTTAATAACCAAATAGGATTTACCACTAATTACTTAGACGCACGTTCATCTACCTATTGTACAGATGTTGCAAAAGTAACATTATCACCAGTTTTACATGTAAATGCAGATGATGCAGAAGCAGTAGTACACGCAATGATTTTTGCTCTAGAATATAGAATGGAATTTGGTAAAGATGTTTTTATAGATCTTCTTGGTTATAGAAAATATGGACATAATGAAGGTGATGAACCTCGTTTTACACAACCAAAATTATACAAAGCTATAGCAAAACATCGAAATTCTAGAGATATTTATGCAGATAAATTGTTGAAAGAAGGAGTTATTGAAGAAGGACATATTAAAAAATTAGAATCTGAATATAAGGAGATATTAAATGAAAATTTAGAGGATTCTCGTAAAGAAAATAGAGCGGTTATTACTGCAATTATGCAGGACGAGTGGAAAGGGTTTCAATATGCTCAAGAAGACACGATGATGCTTCCTGTAGATACTACTTTTCCTTTAGATAAACTTACTGAAATTACTGAAGTCATTTCAAAATTACCTTCCGATAAAAAATTCTTACGAAAAATTGAAAGGCTTATTGAAGCACGAAATACCATGTATTTTGAAACGAATGCATTAGATTGGTCTATGGCAGAAACACTTGCTTATGGAACTCTTTTAAAAGAAGGGTACAATGTAAGAATGAGTGGGCAAGATGTGGAGAGAGGAACGTTTTCACATCGTCATGCAGTAGTTAAAGTGGAAGATAGTGAAGAAGAAATAGTACTACTTAATCAACTTAAAGGAGAACAAGGAGATTTTCATATTTACAATTCTTTGCTTTCAGAATACGGTGTAGTTGGTTTTGATTATGGTTACGCAATGGCGAGTCCAAATACCTTAACCATTTGGGAAGCTCAATTTGGAGACTTTAGTAATGGTGCTCAAATAATGATCGATCAATACTTATCTGCAGCTGAAGATAAATGGGAATTGCAAAACGGATTGGTCATGTTATTACCACATGGATATGAAGGTCAAGGAGCAGAGCATTCTTCAGCTAGAATGGAACGTTACCTTCAATTATGTGCTAGAGATAATATGTTTGTGGCTGATTGTACAACTCCTGCAAATTTATTTCACTTGTTAAGAAGACAAATGAAAGTAAATTACCGTAAACCATTAATAGTGTTTACACCTAAAAGTTTGTTGCGACACCCTAAGGTGATTTCAACTAAAGAAGAATTTGCAAACGGAGGTTTCCAGATGATAATTGATGATGAAGAAGCAATTCAAGATAAAATTAAAACGCTAGTTTTTGTAACTGGTAAGTTTTATTATGATTTATTAGAAGAGAAAGAAAAATTAAATCGGGATGATGTTGCCTTGATTAGAATAGAACAACTATTTCCCTTACCAGTTGATGCATTAAAGTTAATTATTAAAAAATATAAAAATGCAGAGGATTTAGTTTGGGCTCAAGAAGAACCTAAAAATATGGGTGCTTATACACATATTTTATTGCATTTTGATGGCGCAAAATATTTTAGAATTTGTAGCCGAAAAATTTATGCAACTCCAGCAGCTGGAAGTCCAACACGATTTAAATCAAGACATAAAAAAGTTATTGATAGTGTTTTTGAACAACCAATATATAATTTACCAAGACCTTTTTAAAAGAAAATATAAAGATTATGGCATTAGAAATGAAAGTTCCTTCACCGGGAGAATCAATCACTGAAGTTGAAATTGCAGAATGGTTAGTTGCAGATGGTGATTGGGTAGAAAAAGATCAAGCAATAGCCGAAGTTGATAGTGATAAAGCAACGTTAGAATTGCCAGCAGAAGCAAGTGGTATTATTACCCTTAAGGCAGAAGAAGGCGATGCAGTTGCTGTTGGTGCTGTAGTATGTTTAATAGATACCGAAGCAAAAAGACCTGATGGTAGTAAATCGGTAGCTGAAAAAAGTTCAAGCTCTTCCGAAAATAAACCAGAAGTAGTAGTGGAACAACCAGCTACTGTAAATAAAGATACTTATGCTACTGGAACGGCTTCACCTGCTGCTAAAAAGATTTTAGCAGAAAAAAGCATGAATGCTTCGTCTGTAAAAGGAACCGGTAAAGATGGAAGAATTACAAAAGATGACGCTGTAAAAGCGGTGCCTTCTATGGGTACTATCGGAGATGGTGAAAGAGGTACGAGCCGTAAAAAACTATCAATGTTGCGACGTAAAGTAGCAGAGCGATTAGTTCAGGTTAAAAATGAAACGGCAATGCTTACTACTTTTAATGAAGTAGATATGTCGCCAATTTTTGAATTAAGAAAACAATACAAAGAGGAATTTAAAGAAAAACACAGTGTTGGTTTAGGATTTATGTCATTCTTTACTTTAGCAGTAGTAAGAGCATTGGAGTTATTTCCTGATGTTAACTCAATGATAGACGGAGATTTTCAAATAAAACATGATTTTAAAGATATTTCAATTGCCGTATCTGGACCTAAGGGACTAATGGTTCCGGTAATAAGAAATGCAGAAAATTTATCTTTTAGAGGTGTTGAGTCTGAGGTAAAACGATTGGCTATTTTAGCAAGAGAAGGACTAATTACAGTTGATGAAATGACTGGAGGAACATTTACCATAACAAATGGAGGTGTTTTTGGGTCGATGCTATCTACACCTATTATCAATCCACCACAAAGTGGTATTTTAGGAATGCATAATATTATTGAAAGACCAGTAGCGATTAATGGTAAGGTTGAAATTAGACCAATTATGTATGTAGCTCTTTCATATGATCATAGAGTTATTGATGGTAGAGAATCTGTAGGATTTTTAGTTGCAGTTAAAGAAGCGTTAGAAAATCCAATAGAATTTTTAATGAATAATGATATTAAAAAAGCGCTTGAATTATAAAAGAAATAAAAGATATTAATATTAAAAAAACCAGCTTTTAGCTGGTTTTTTTGTTTGGTTAGTTACCTATCTGGTTTTTTAATTAAAATATCAAAAAACAAACTAAGTTTAATAGTAAAATAGCAAGAACACTTATTGTAGTTTAAATGAATAACTTCTTCTTAACTTTATTCTTTTTAGTGTCTCGATCTCTTGTCATGAAATTTACATCAATCTCTAAAGTGCAAATATCAAAAAAAGATGTGTATTATAAAATAAGAACTAACACGTAAATTTCACTAATCAAAAATAAGGCTTATAACAATTTATCTACATTGTCTTTTGCCCAAATTAAAAGGCTGTTTGTTTTGTGCTCTAATTTTAGTTTTTGGATAATATTACTTCTGTGTTTTTCAACAGTTCTGTGAGAAATAAATAATAAAGAAGCGATGTCTTTATTTGTTTTGTCTTTTGAAATAAGTTTTAAAATCTTTTTTTCTGAAGGAGTTAAGTTCTCTAAATAAGAATCTGTGTAAGGATTAATACCTAATAAATCTTTTATTCTTAGGCTAAAATAAGGAATCCCTTCTGTTACCGATTTTATACAAGTTTCAATTTCTTCAATAGCAAACTCTTTTAAGATATAACCAAAAATATTTAGTTCGTTTGCTTTTTGAAATAACACTTTTTCTTTATGAAAAGTTATGAGTATAATTTTAGTAGTAATTTTATTTTTTTTACACTCTCTAGCTACCTCTAAGCCTGTCATATAAGGCATTTGAATGTCTAAAATTGCGATGTCTGGCTTTAGTTTAACAATAAGATCATATACTTCTTTACCGTCATTTCCACTATCAATAATGTTATAATTTTTTTCTAATAAAAAGTCGTTTAACCCCTTAAGTAATAATGGATGATCGTCTGCAGTTACTATGGATTGACTTTTCATACTAATGGGATTATATATTCGATTAATGTTCCGTTTCCTTTTTTAGAGCGCACTTTCATTTGACCATTTAAAAATTTGGTTCTTTCAAGTAGTGTTTTTAAACCTAAAGAATTGGTTTCTTTGTATTTTTCAGAAAAATCATAACCAACTCCATTATCTTTAATAGAAATTTTAATAGAATCTTTTAATTTGGTTATAGTAACTACACTTGCTTGAGCTTTAGCGTGCTTTATAATGTTACTTAAGCTTTCTTGGATAATCCTGTAAATAATTACTTCTTGATTTTTTTTGAAAAGATTATCAATATCTTCTATTTCTGATGTAATAAATAAGGTAGTGTTTTCATCAATTTGTGAAATGGTATGTTCGATTGCTTTTGTAATACCCAATTCTTGTAATAGAAAGGGGTTTAAGTCTCTAGAAATGGCTCTTACATCATTAATGGTTTCTTCTACTAAAGTTTTAGTTTCTTCATTTCCAGAATTTATAAGTTGGTATTTAATTATTAAGAGCTTTTGTCCTAAGTCATCGTGAAGATCTTTTGAGATTCGCTCACGTTCGTTTTCTTGAGACTGCATTAAATCTTGACTAAATTTTTCGTGAAGAATTTTTATATTCTTTAGTTCTCGTTGATTGCGATAAAGTATTATTATCCCAAATAATAGAGCCAACGCTACCCCAATTATTAGTGATAATTGCTTAAAAACTTTATTATCTTTTTCGAGTAATTGAATATTGGTGTTTTTTTCAATTAAATCCTTTTCATTTTTCTCAGTTTCATATAAGGTTTGAAAGTAAGCTACTGAATTTGCAGAATATTGATTGTAAATAGAGTCTTTAATTAATATATATTGATTTTTATTATCAATACTTTTTTTATAATCTTTAGTTTTATAATACAGGCTAGATAATAATAAATGAGCTAACATTTTATCTTCTCTATGTTTTAATAAAGTAGATGTTTCCAATTTTTTATTTGCAAAATAGAATGCTTGATCAAAATCTTCAATCTTTTCATAATAATTAGCTTTTGCTCCATAGTAGTTGGTTTCAGCAAATAAATCTCCTTTTATTTTATCTAATTTTTTATCTAATAATATTAATTGTTTTTCAGCTTTTTCAAGCTCAAAATCATCACTATAATAATTAGCAAGAGATGCGTGTACAGTAATAAAATTTAAATCACTAGGATGTAATTTTAATAAACTATCGGCTTTTAATAAATATTTTAATTGTGCTTTTTTATTTTTTTGTTTACTATAATCTAAAGATTGATTGTAGTAAGTCATTGCAATATGATTGACAAGCTTTAAGTCAATCAATTTTTGTAGAAGAATGTCACGTTCTTTTTTTGCTTTTTCATAAAAACCATTCATGCCATACATCGTAATATTACCTTGCTGGGCATATTGCATGTATTCGTAATCTTTTAAATCCTCAAAAAGAGAATAAGCTTTATTAAAATCTTCTCCGGCAGGAACAAATTTTCCTAAATTTGAATAGGCTTGACCTCTAAAAAGATAGGCGTCTGCTTTATAAATGGAGTCTTTTTTGCCAAAATTATTTAATGCTTTGGTGTAGTCATTTATTGCTTTTGTAAAATCGATTCTAGAATTAGCACGTCCTCTTTTTAAATACAAACCGCCTAATAAAAAACTATCTTTAATTTTATATTTATAAGCTAAGACCTCATCGATAATTGTGATTGCTTTTCTAGGGTCATTTTTTTTATTAGTAAGTACAAACTGAAGGTTCATTGCTTTTTTGGCAGCACTTTCAATACTGCCAATTTCTTTTGCAAGCTTAATGTATTGAATACTAAAAACAATAAACGAATCATTATCTGTATTTCTACTTTTTGAAATAACAGAATCTAAAGCTTCTAATTTTAATAGGGTATTATGAGTTGTGTCAGCAATAGATCTATAATGCTGAATGTCTTGTGATAACCCTATATAAGGATGTACTAACAAGTAAAAGAAAATAACGAGTAGTTTTTTCAAATTATTTTGGGTTTGTTTGTGGGGAGAAGGTAAATATATTAAAAATATATTGAAAATCTTCATGTAAAAACCTTTTCACTTTACGTAAAAACAATTCCTTCCGTAATCAATAACAGCTCTTGTTTTCTTTAAGAAATCTGCGCCAATTATACCATGTACTGGAGTCTCATCCACTTGATTAAGCGCTTCATTAACATGGGAGAGATCAAAAATCACAAAATCAATGCGAGTTATCTTCCACGAACCAATCTCTAAAGAATTGTTTTTTGCAATTTCAGTTTTCATATTAATTGCACCAGCACCAGCAGCTTTTATTAAACTTTCTTCATTATTTAGATTAAAATAAGAATCATTATCAAAGCCAATACAACTACTAGAAGCGCCAGTATCTATAATAAAAATCCCTGAAATAGAGTTTATTTTTGCTGAAAAAATATAATGCCCTGACTTTAATTTTTTTAGAGGTATTCGGTAAAAACCATTTTCCTCAAGAAGATTTTTTATTTGTCTCAAATTTTTTTGGTAAATATAATGAACAAAATATTTAAGATTTGCCTCAAACCTTTAGCTTTGTAAAATATGTTAACAGACACTCATACCCATTTATATAGTGATGCCTTTAAAGAGGATAGGGCAACTATGATGCAACGCACTTTTGATGCTGGAGTAAAAAGATTATTTATTCCTGCGATAGATTCCGAAACCACAGAAGCAATGTATCAACTTGAAAAGGAATACCCTAAGAATATTTTTTTAATGATGGGTTTACATCCAACTTCCGTTAAAAAAAATTATAAGGAAGAATTAAAACATGTGGAGGATCAATTTTTAAAAAGATCATTTTTTGCAGTTGGTGAAATTGGAATAGATTTATTTTGGGACAAAAGCACCTTAGAAATTCAACAAAAGGCTTTTAAGACTCAAATTCAATTAGCTAAAAAACACCAATTGCCAATAGTAATACATTGTAGAGATGCTTTTAATGAAGTTTTCGAAGTTTTAGAAACTGAAAAAGGAGATAAGTTACATGGCATTTTTCACTGTTTTACAGGAACTGAAGCCCAAGCCCAAAAAGCAATTTCCTATAATATGAAATTAGGAATAGGAGGAGTAGTTACTTTTAAAAATGGAAAAATTGATACTTTTTTAAATAAATTTGATTTAAAACACATTGTTTTAGAGACCGACTCACCTTATCTTTCCCCTGTGCCATATAGAGGCAAACGAAATGAAAGTAGTTACTTGTCTTTAGTTTGTAAAAAAGTCGCAGAAATTTATGATATTAGTGAAGAGGAAGTTGCAAAAGTTACTACCCAGAACGCTATCGATGTTTTTGGAATTTAAAAAAAAAGATTAAATGAATAACAAACCTAACATATTACTTATTTATACTGGCGGAACCATTGGTATGATTAAGGATTCAGAAACAGGTGCTTTACAAAACTTTAATTTTGATGAATTATTAAAATACATTCCCGAACTCAACCTTTTAGAATGTAATATCGCTTCACATAGTTTTTTAGAACCCATAGATAGTTCTAATATGACCCCTTTATTTTGGGTGGAGATTGGAACCATTATAGAAGATAACTACGATATTTATGATGGTTTTGTAGTCCTGCACGGAAGTGATACCATGTCCTATACCGCTTCGGCTTTGAGTTTTATGTTAGAAAATTTAGCTAAGCCAGTAATTTTTACTGGATCACAACTTCCAATAGGTGATTTAAGGACAGATGCAAAAGAAAACTTAATAACCTCTATTCAAATAGCTTCACTTTATAAAGATAATAAACCTGTAGTAACAGAAGTAGGTTTGTATTTTGAATATAAACTTTACAGAGCCAATCGGACCACAAAAATAAATGCTGAACATTTTGAAGCTTTCGATTCCTTAAATTACCCTCCCTTAATAATAAGTGGAGTTAATTTATCAATAAATTTTCCGGTATTATTAAAACCAAATTGGAATAAGAAGCTAGTAGTTCATAAAATTTTTGAGTCAAACATACTATTAGTGAAAATGTTTCCAGGAATTAATGAGGAAGCAATTAACCATTTATTTTCTTACCCTAATTTAAAAGGATTGGTATTAGAAACTTATGGAAGTGGGAATTTAACAAATGAAAAATGGTTTTTAAAAGCTATTAAAAAAATTACAAATAAGAATATACCAGTAATCAATGTTACACAGTGTTCTGGTGGGAGTGTAGATATGAGTCTCTACAATACCAATAAAGAATATAGAAATATTGGAATTATATCTGGAAAAGACATCACAACGGAAGCAGCTATTGCAAAATTGATGTTTATGTTAGGTGAAAATATATCAGCTAAAGGCTTCAAAACCAAATTCGAAACGTCATTACGTGGAGAAATGAAATAAATTAACAGGCTAAATATTTCATGGTACTGATTTTTTTTTGTTATTTGTCAGCCCATTTGGCTGGGTAATTATTGTAAAAAAGACAATTTTAGAGAGGTGGCCGAGTGGTCGAAGGCGCACGCCTGGAAAGTGTGTATACGCCAAAAGCGTATCGAGGGTTCGAATCCCTTCCTCTCTGCTAAAAGAAAATGTATTTTATTTTTCTTAATTAAAAAGATGTTTTGAATGTCCAAGTAAATCAAAACACTTCATTAATATATTTTATTCTTGGAGATTAACTATTTTTTTATATCTTTAAAATCTTTAAATTAAAAACAAATCTTAAGTCGATAGCAATGAAAAAATTATTTTCTATTTTGGCAATTACCGCGATGGTTCTTGCAGGAACACTAAGCTCAAAAGCAGCAAATGTTCAAATTATGCCAAGTAATGTACAACCTGTAATGGCAGCAGCAACTGTTTCAATAATTCAAGATGAAGACGGAACTTCCACCGAGGATAAAGGGTTTCATCAAGAATTAAAAGAACGTTTTGTAGAGGGTGGTCCTGGATTTATGGGGATTGTACTTTTATGTTTAATTCTTGGTTTAGCATTTGCTATTGAAAGAATTATTTACTTAAACCTTTCTACTACAAACACTAAAAAATTAGCTGATAGCGTAGAAGATGCTCTTAAAAGTGGCGGACTTGATGCAGCAAAAGAGGTTTGTAGAAATACAAAAGGACCTGTTGCTTCTATCTATTACCAAGGTTTAGATCGCGCAGATGAAGGTGTAGACGCTGCCGAAAAAGCTGTTGTAGCTTACGGAGGTGTACAAATGGGTCAATTAGAGAAAAACGTATCTTGGATATCGTTATTTATTGCAATTGCACCAATGCTTGGTTTCATGGGAACTGTAATTGGTATGATTGATGCATTCGATAAAATACAAGCAGCTGGAGATATGAACCCTTCTTTAGTAGCGGGTGGTATTAAAATTGCATTATTAACAACTGTATTTGGTCTAATTGTTGCAATTATACTTCAAGTATTCTATAATTACATTATTGCTAAAATTGATAGCATTGTAAACAGTATGGAAGATGCTTCTATCACATTAATTGATATGTTGGTAGAATATAAAAATAAATAATAATTTAATATCCAAACACGATGGGTTTACACAAAATAATTAAAATTGTAGGATTAATCCTAAGTCTTATTGGAGTAGCATTGCTTGGTATGATGATCATGAAAGGTGATGATGTTATTAAGGAGACAGGTTCGGGTATTGACGCTTTTATATATACAGCTTATGCAATATTTGCATTAGTATTAATTGCTGTTGTTATTTTTGGATTAAAAGGACTTATGTCTGGAAACATAAAAAACACGCTTATCATTTTAGGAGCATTTATTGTTATTATTGGAGTTTCTTACGGACTAGCAGATAACAATCCAACAGGTATTAATCAATTAACACTTTCAAATGGAGAGATATTAACTGATTCTAATTCAAAATGGATTGGTGCAGGGCTTTATACCTTTTATATACTAGCTCTTATAGCGATTGGTTCAATGATAGTAAGCGGATTTAAAAAAGCAAAATAATATGGCAAGAAGATCAGCACCAGAGGTAAATGCAGGGTCTATGGCAGACATAGCTTTCCTATTACTTATTTTTTTCTTAGTAACTACTACTTTAGAAAAGGATAATGGGATCGCTAGACAATTGCCACCTATAGATAAATCTGAAATTCCACCTCCAAAAATTAAAAAGAAAAATCTTTTTATCGTATTGGTAAATAAAAATGACCAATTGTTGGTTAATGAAAACCCAATGCAATTAAAAGATTTGCGTGAAAATGCAATCGAATTTTTGGATAATGGAGGCGCTTTATCAAATAGTCCTGAATATTGTAGTTATTGTAAAGGAAAACGTTCTGAAACATCTTCAGATAATCCTGATAAAGCTGTGATTTCTGTACAAAACGATAGGTTAACTTCTTATAAAATGTACATATCTGTACAAAACGAATTAGTGGCGGCTTATAATTTCTTAAGAGACAGAGAGTCTAAAAGACTATATGGATGGAGCTTTACAGAAGTTAAAAAAGATATAGATGCCGGGACTTATTTAGGAGATGTAAGTGATACTCAAGACAAACTAAAAGAAATACAAGCGTTATTTCCTTTAAAGTTATCTGAAGCACAACCTAAGAAAAATTAATAAAAAAGGAGAAAATGTCAAAATTCACAAAGAAAAAAGGTAACGAATTACCTCCCGTATCTACAGCATCTTTACCAGATATTGTATTTATGTTATTATTCTTTTTTATGGTGGTTACAGTAATGAGGGATACGGAGTTAAAAGTTGAACAAAATTTACCAAAAGCAAACCAAATTGAAAAGCTTAAAAAAGATAGATCAGTTTTTATTTTTGCTGGAAAACCGAGTCTTCAATATAGAAAAAGTTTTGGTGAGGAAGGAAGAATTCAAATCGGAGATAAATTTACAGATGTTTCAAATATTGGATTAGCATTAACCGAAGCTAGGGGAAAATTAAATCCAGAACTACAAAGTAAAGTAGTAGTTGCTTTAAAAGTGGATGATGATACCAATACGGGCTTAGTAACCGATATTAAAGAAAAATTAAGAGAACTTAATATGGTGAAAATAATTTATATTACTGCAAATGGAGATCCTTTAGATCAGTAATAAAATATCATTAATATTTATTAAATGCCTTTGTTCTGATTCAATCAGAATTAAGGCATTTTTTTTTTTTATAATTAATTACGACTATCTTTATTGCAAGATAAAAAACTAAAATTATTTTTTATGATATGATGCGATTCTTAATATATACCTCCTTTTTTTTATTTTCAATCTATACCATAGCCCAGGACTCCATAACTAGATTTGAAGGTGATTCATTATATCGAGAAGATCAGTTTTATGTTGGCGTATCTTATAATGTCTTTGCGGTTATTCCATCTGGGATGAATCCTGAAGGTATATCAGCAGGTTTTCAATTTGGTTTTCTTAGAGATTTTCCAGTCAATAAAAGACGTAATCTAGCCATTGCTATTGGGGCAGGCTTTTCATACGATCAATATGGACAAAACCTGTTAATTACTGAAGATGATCTAGGAATTAATAGTTATACTATATTAGATTCAAATCAAGATTTTAAGCGAAATAGACTTAGTGTATCTGTAATAGAAGCCCCAATAGAATTAAGATGGAGAAGCTCAACAGCTACAGAATATAAATTTTGGAGAGTTTATGCTGGCTTTAGAGTAGGGTATACCATATGGAATCAATCTTCGTATAAAGATGCCACTGAAACTATAAGAGTAACCGGTATTTCTGATTATGAAAAATTACGATTAGGAGCCAGTTTAAGTCTAGGTTATAATAAGTTTAATCTTTTCGCTTATTATAGTTTAAATCCATTCTTTAATGAAAATGCGGTCACAACTGATGGTCAAAAAGTAAATTTTCACGGAATTAAATTAGGATTGATTTTTTATATTTTATAACCAATAATTAAGCATCACAATTTGTGGAATTACCCCAATAAAAAAACCTGTAACCAATTCGGGGATGGTATGTGATTTTGTATCTAATCTTGAAGAAGCAACCCAACCATTTATTAAGAAAAACACACCGATTTCTAATAAATAATTTTTATTAAAATGGACGCTCAAAGCAATTAAAAACATAGTGACTCCAGCAACTCCCATTTGATGTAAGCTTACTTTAAAGTTAAAAAGCACTAATACTAGTGCAGATATTGTTGTAAATAATACACCCACAAAAAAATAATACATTTCGGGTGTTTGATACGAACTAAAAACCATTTTTATAACAACAAGTACTAGAAGGGTCTGTACCATTAAAGGAAATTTTCGTTCTTGGACTTCTTTTAAGTTAATACTCTTAACTAAACCTAAGTTTTTTAATAAGAAAAAAGAAATTAAGGGAATTAAAATAGTAATGATAATAATAGCATACGTCTTTGCATTAATTATCTGGGGTTCAATAAATCGAGGAGTTAAACCAAAATATAATCTAGCTCCAATTAATGGCATTAATAAAGGATGAAAAATATAGGACGCGCTACGTAAAAAATAATTCATTATATCTTTTTTCGTAATCGAGCAACAGGAACATCTAATTGCTCGCGGTATTTAGCGATAGTTCTACGTGCAATCGGGTAACCTTTACTCTTTAGTATAGCTGCAAGTTTATCGTCTGTTAGAGGCTTTTTTTTATCTTCTTCTAAAATAATGTTTTCAAGGATGTTTTTTATTTCTCTAGTAGAAACATCTACACCTTGATCATTCTTCATGGATTCACTAAAATATTCTTTGATTAATTTTGTCCCATATGGAGTGTCTACATATTTACTATTTGCAACTCTTGAAACTGTAGAAACGTCCATATTTATTTCATCTGCAATATTTTTTAAAATCATAGGTTTGAGTTTTTGCTCATCGCCAGTTAAAAAATATTCTTTTTGATGATGCATAATTGCATTCATGGTAATAAATAAGGTTTGTTGCCTTTGTTTAATAGCATCAATAAACCATTTTGCGGCATCTAACTTTTGTTTAATAAACAAAACAGCATCTTTCTGAGATTTCGTTTTTTGCTTAGTTACTTTAAACCCTTTTAGCATTTCGCTATAATCTCTCGAAACATGTAGGTCTGGAGCATTACGGCCGTTAAGAGTTAGTTGTAGTTCTCCGTCTATTATTTTAATAGCAAAATCTGGCACCACATGTTCCGCCATTTTAGTATTCCCAGCATAAGAACCTCCAGGTCTTGGATTTAAAATTTCTATTTCATGGATCGCAGAACGCAATTGTTCTTCTGAAATGGAATATTTTGCAAGTAGTTTTTTATAATGTTTTTTTGAAAATTGTTCAAAAGATTCTTCTATTAACCGAATTGCTGTTGAAACTGCTTCGGTAATGTTTTTCCTTTTTAATTGTATTAATAAACATTCTTGAAGGTTTTTTGCTCCAACTCCTGCGGGATCTAAATTTTGTACAATTTTAATGACTTTAACGACCTCATCTTCCGTAGTAAATATGTTTTGAGTAAAAGCTAAATCATCTACAATATCAATTAAATCCCTACGTATATAACCGCCTTCATCTACACTGCCTACTAAAAAGCGAGCAATTTCTTTTTCTTCTTCATTAAATCGATACGTGTTTAGTTGTTGTAATAAGTATTGATTGAAAGAAGTGCCAGAAGCATATGGGATTTGTTTATCCTCATCATCTGGGCTATAATTATTGGCAGATAATTTATAATTTGGAGTTTCGTCATCACTTAAATATTCATCAATATTGATATCAGTTTCAATAACCTCGTTCCCATCATCTAATTCACTGTCATATTCTTCATTACTAAAATCGTCATCATATTCATCCTTTTCATCTTTACCTCCTTCAAGGGCTGGGTTTTCTTCAATTTCCTGAGATAACCTTTGTTCAAATGCCTGTGTAGGTAATTGAATGAGTTTCATCAACTGTATCTGTTGAGGAGATAACTTTTGAGAAAGCTTAAAATTTAATTGTTGTTTTAGCATACCGATTTCTATCTTATAAAAATAAAAAAAACAATCTACATATTAATGATGAAGATTGTTTTTAATCTATAATTTATATAACGGTAGTTTTATTAAAAACTTGCGTTGCCTGGTGAACGTGGATAAGGAATTACATCTCTAATATTACCCATACCCGTTACAAACTGTACTAATCTTTCGAAACCTAGTCCAAAACCACTGTGAACAGCTGTTCCAAATTTTCGTAAGTCTAAATACCAATACAATTCTTCTTCGTCGATATTTAGGTCGGCCATTTTTTGCCTTAACACATCATATCGCTCTTCTCTTTGAGATCCGCCAACAATTTCTCCAATACCTGGAAATAGAACGTCCATAGCTCTTACTGTTTTTCCGTCATCGTTAAGACGCATGTAAAATGCTTTGATGTTTGCAGGATAATCAAAAAGAATTACGGGACATTTAAAGTGTTTTTCAACTAAAAAACGTTCGTGTTCACTTTGTAAATCTGCACCCCATTCTTCAATAACATATTTAAATTTCTTCTTTTTGTTAGGCTTGCTATTTTTTAAAATATTGATAGCTTCGGTATAACTAACACGTTTAAAATTGTTTTCACCAATAAAAGCTAATTTATCTCTTAACAACATTTCACTTCTTTCTGCTTGAGGCTTGCTTTTTTCTTCTTGAAGTAAACGCTGTTCTAAAAATTCTAAATCGTCTTTACAATTTTCAAGTGCATAGTTTACTACATATTTAATAAAGTCTTCCGCTAGATCCATATTCTGATCCAAATCGTTAAAAGCAACTTCTGGTTCGATCATCCAAAATTCGGCTAAATGACGAGAAGTATTAGAGTTTTCTGCTCTAAAAGTAGGTCCAAAAGTATATACTTTACCTAATGCCATTGCATAGGTTTCTGCTTCCAATTGACCGCTTACCGTCAAGTTGGTTTCCTTTTCAAAGAAATCTTGTTTGTAATCTATATTCCCGTTTTCATCTAAAGGTGGATTTTTAGGGTCTAAGGCAGAAACACGAAACATTTCTCCAGCACCTTCAGCATCACTTCCGGTTACAATAGGGGTGTTCATATAATTAAAACCGTTTTTCTGAAAGTATTCATGGACAGCAAAAGCCAGTTTAGATCGAGTTCTCATTACGGCACTAAATGTATTGGTGCGAATACGTAAATGAGCTTCTTCTCTTAATTTCTCAAGTGAATGTCTTTTTGGGGAAAGAATCGTTAGTTTTACTTCCTCTGGATCAGCTTCACCTAAAATTTCAACTTTTGAAACTTGAATTTCAACTTTTTGTCCTTGTCCTTGGCTTTCTACTATCGTTCCAAAAACCTGAACTGCTGCTCCTACAGTAATTTTCTTTAATAATGATTCTTCAAAATTTTCAAAATCAACAACGCATTGTAAATTTTTTATGGTAGAACCATCATTTAGAGCAATAAAACGGTTACTTCTAAAAGCTCTTACCCATCCATTGATGCTTATTTCTATTGGAGTGGGTTTTGTTTCTAATAAATCTATAATTCTTTTTTGTTGCATGGTTGTTGTTTTGATTGGTAAAGATACTTTTTACTTATAAAAATACAAATGAGTTATGAATTTTCGTTTTCTTCTTCTAATTCAGTATCAGATAATATTTGAATACTTGGTTTTTTAAGCGTTTTCTTATTAGCAATACTTCTTTCAAATGATAGTAATAGGGAAGGAAGCAATAATAGGTTGGACAACATAGCGAATAATAGGGTGATTGAAACTAAAATTCCCAATGCTACGGTTCCGCCAAAACTTGAAATGGCAAATACTGAAAAACCGAAAAACAAAACAATGGAAGTATATAACATACTTACACCGGTTTCTCTTAATGCTGCGTAAACAGATTTTCTAATTCTCCAATGATTAGCAATTAGTTCTTGTCTATATTTTGCTAAAAAATGAATGGTATCATCTACCGAAATACCAAAAGCAATACTAAAAACTAATATGGTTGAAGGTTTTATTGGCACTCCTAAATAACCCATAAGTCCTGCAGTAATAATTAAGGGTAGTAAATTAGGAATTAAGGATACCAAAATCATTTTAAAACTCCTGAACATCCAGGCCATAAAGAGCGCAATTAATAGGATGGCTAGTGATAATGATAGGATTAAATTATTGACTAAGTATTTTGTTCCTTTTTGAAAAACCAATGCTTTTCCGGTTACGATAACATCGTATCGATCTTCAGGAAATATTTTTTTAATTTCAGATTTTAAATCTTCTTCAATACGGTCAAACCTTTTGGTTTCAGTATCTTTCATAAAGGTAGTAATTCGAGCATATTGACCAGTACTATCTACGTAATTATCTAAAAAGTGAGTGTTTTCAGTGCTACTTTTCGCATAGGAAAGTAAAAAAGTTCGTTCTTGACTATTGGGTAATTGATAATACTCCGGATTGTTGTTATAATATGCTTGTTTGGAGAATTTCACTAATTCAACTACCGATAAAGGTTTAGACAATTCAGGAACCTCTTCAATATAGTTTTGAAGTTTATCCATACGTTTCAAGGTAGCAAGGCTCATTACCCCTTTCTTTCTTTTGGTATCTATTAAAACCTCTAATGGCATAATACCTTCAAACTCTTTTTCAAAGAATTTTATGTCACTAAAGAATTCGGTTTTTTTAGGCATATCTTCAATAATACTACCTGAAATACCAATATTAAAAATACCAATAATACTAATACAAAGTATGGTTACCGAACTTATATAAATAGTGATTCGATGGTTTCTTACCATGTGTTCGGTCCAATCTACAAATTGATTGATCCAGTTTTTCCCTAAATGTTTTAAATGCTTATCCTTTGGAGGAGGTAAAAAACTATAAATTATAGGAATGATAAAAAGGCTTAATAAAAATATGGTTATAATATTAATGGAGGCAACAATACCAAACTCTTTTAATAACTTACTATTGGTAAGTATAAAAGTAGCAAAACCAGAGGCAGTTGTTAAATTGGTCATTAAGGTTGCGTTACCAACCTTGGTAATTACACGTTGTAACGATTTGGCCTTATTCCCGTGAAGCTTAATTTCTTGCTGGTACTTATTTATTAGGAATATGCAATTTGGAATTCCAATAACAATAATTAAAGGAGGTATTAATGCGGTAAGTACCGTTATTTCGTATTGTAATAATCCTAGGATACCAAAAGCCCACATTACCCCAATAATTACCGTAAACATAGCAATGGCAGTAGCTCTAAATGACCTAAAGAAAAAGAAAAACAGTAAAGAAGTAACTAATAAAGCTGCTCCTATAAACAATCCAATTTCATCTATGATGTTTTGAGCGTTAAGTGTACGGATATAGGGCATCCCTGAAGCATGAACTTTTATTCCAGTTTCTTCTTCAAATTGGTCTATGATGGGAATTAAATCATTTATTATAAAATCTCTTCGAATAGGAGTGTTTATAATAGACTTGTCCATATAGATTGCAGTTCTAATGGATTGCTTATTTGGACTATAAACTAATCCTTCGTAAAAAGGAAGTTTATTGAAAAGCTCGTATTTATATTGTTTTAGAGATTCGTTTGTAAAAACTGAATCTTTAATAAAGGGAACTAAATTAAAAGCAGTGGTGTCTTCCCTTTTTTCAAGTTTTAATAAATCACCTACAGAAATAGTAAAATCTATTTCTTCGTATTTCATTAAATCTTTTGATAATTTATTCCAGGCTACAAATTTTTCAGGAGTAAACAGTGTTGAATCTTTTATTCCTAGAATAATTAGATTGCCTTCTTCACCAAATTCTTCTAAAAATTTATTGTATTCGACATTGATGTAATGATCGTCTGGTAATAAATTAGCTTCTGTTGTTGAAAAACGCATATTGTCCCATTGTGTAGACAATGCAAACGTAATTGCTGCAATTAAGATTAATAGAAAAGTTCTATTTCTTAAAATAAATCGTGCCAATGCACTCCAGAATCCTATGCTAAAAAGTTTATTCAACGTATTGTTTAATATTGATTTCTATATATTTTTAGAAAGGTGCAAAGGTATTAAATTAGGCTTAACTATATAGGCTTATGCGGTTTAAATGTAAGCTGAATTAAAAACTAATTTACAATAACTTGGCAATAAAAAAGCGGCTTTTGAGCCGCTTTAATTATTTTTAGAACTGTGTTTTAAACAGTCATAATTTCTTTTTCTTTTAAAGAGAACGCCGCATCTATTTTAATAATGTGATTATCCGTCATTTTTTGAATATCCATTTCAAGATTTTTAGCTAAATCTTCAGATACATCTGCTTTCTTTATTTCGTTATTGGCGTGTTTACGATCATTTCGAACCCCAACTTTTGTTTCTTCTGCTTCCGCTTTTGCTTGTTTTACCAATTCAATTCTTCTTTCTTCAGTTAAAGGAGGAACATTGATAATTACACTTTCACCATTATTCATAGGATTAAAGCCAATATTAGCTAAATGAATTCCTTTTTCAATTTCTTGAATTAAAGATTTTTCCCAAGGTTGTATAGAAATTGTCATACCGTCTGGAGTCGAAACATTGGCAACTTGACTAATAGGTGTTTGAGTGCCATAATAATCGACCATTACACTAGATACCATAGAAGGCATTGCTTTTCCAGCTCTAATGTTTATGAATTTTTTTGAAAGATGCATTAAAGCATGATCCATTGCTTCTTTAGTGCTATCTATTATAAATTGTACTTCTTCGTCCATGACTGTTAATCTTTAATTTTTGGTAACATAATTTAACAAAACAAATTTAATAATTTTTAAGCAATTAATATTCCACTAATTACATATTTACTTTGGTTCCTATATTTTCTCCAGAAACCACTTTTAATAAATTACCTCTGGTATTCATGTCAAAAACTACAATAGGTAATTCATTTTCTTGACTCAGTGTAAAAGCAGTGGTGTCCATTACTTTTAGTCCTTTTTTAAGAACATCATCAAAGGTGATAAAATCGAATTTTGTTGCTTTCGAATCTTTTTCTGGATCACTAGTGTAAATACCATCTACCCGTGTTCCTTTTAAGATAACATCTGCTTTAATTTCGATGGCTCTTAAAACTGCAGCTGAATCGGTAGTGAAATAAGGGTTCCCTGTTCCTCCTCCAAAAATCACAACCCTTCCTTTTTCTAGGTGTCGTAAAGCTCTACGTCTAATAAAAGGTTCTGCAACTTCATTAATTTTTACAGCACTTTGCAGTCGTGTTGGGATTCCTTCATCCTCTAAGGCACCTTGTAGGGCTAAACCATTTATAACCGTTGCTAGCATACCCATATGGTCTCCTTGCACACGATCCATACCTTTGCTTGCTCCAGCGACACCTCTAAAAATGTTACCTCCGCCAATTACAATGGCAATTTCAACTCCTTTTTCGATTAATTGCTTAATGTCTTCAGCATATTCTTTTAGACGGTCAGGATCTATACCGTATTGGCGTTTGCCCATTAAAGCTTCACCAGATAGTTTTAAAAGTATTCGTTTGTAATGCATAGCAGAATTTTGTGATGCAAAAATAAAGAAAAAAAGTGTTCAACCCTAAGAAGAAAATTAGGAATAAAAAAAACCGACCTAAAAATAGATCGGTTTTAGTAAAGAAATTAAAAAATCTATTCTTTAATTATTTTTTTTGTGATTACTCCTTTGTTGGTTTCTACTTTAACTAAAAGTAGACCGCTTGCAAAGCTTGAAATGTCAATTTGTTTTTTGTTATTGTATTCTTCTAAAACCAATTTACCAGAAATATCATACACACTTAATTTGGTTATATTTAATTTGTTTTGAGAAGTTATTTGCAAAAAACCTTTTGTAGGGTTGGGTAATAATGCAATATTCGGAGTATATAAATTATCTTCAGTAGAAAACAAACTATAATCAATTTCATAAGATGTGACTTGCCCATGTAATAAGCCGATATCACTAAACTTTGGCGCTCCAATTGATAATCTTGATGTGCCTTCATTAATAGATAATGCCCTTCCAAATTCTCCTCCATTACCAAAAATTCCATCTCCTAATTGAGACCATTGGTTGTTGTTTAGTTTGTACAACATAACATTGCCATCGTCTTTAGGATTTCCAATTGCAACAATGTTTCCATCGGCACTTATTGCTGAAATGTTTTCAATGTAAAATAACTCATCTATCGGACTTGTAATAATTGAATTTCCAGTTTGTGACCAAATCTCATTTTCAAACTTGTAAATTTTACTTTCTAAAAATAAATCACCAATGCTGTCGTTTCGAAAAGAACTAATTAAAAAGGCATCTCCAAAATTTGAAAGATTTATACTTTGTGAGATTAATGAATTGGTTATTGTTTCTATATTCCCAATTTGATTCCATTGATTATTTTCAAATAAATAAATACGGTTAGAAAATACATTTCCTTCATTAGACCCACCCATAAAATCTGAAACTGCTATAATATTACCGGTATTATTGATGTCAACGTTAATTCCCAAAAAGACACCTTCACTATTAATTATAGAGCCTTTTATTTGCCAATCATTAGCAATGAGTTCATATACAGTAACCTCATTGCTAAAGTCAGAAATAATGATCGTATCACCAAGTTCGTTTAATTGTGCATAACCATTATTGGTATTAATTGGGTTGCCTATTAAATTCCAATCCTCATTTATAAATTGATATATAGTGACAATAGAACCTGCGCCAGAAATAGAGCCTGTACTCATTGCTAATACATTTCCATTTCCATTTATACTTACATGAAATCCTTTGTCATCAAGATTCTGATTGCCTAAATCACTTCCTTTTTGCACCCAGTCATTATTTTGCAACTCAAATACGCGAACCATCCCAAGATCTTCAAAAAAAGGATTTGTTTTTAAATAGCCTACAGCTAGTATAGTTCCCTCATTATTAAAACTAATAGAGGCACCTGCTTGCAAAGAATTTTCTGAACCCTCTATTTTTGTACCAATCTGAGTAATTTGAGAATTTATAATTGGTATAATAGAAAATGCAAGAACTATTAATAAATAATATTTTTTCATAGTAAATGAGCTAACGAATCATTCTATTAATACAATTTGTAGGGGAGGTTTAAATAAAATTATTATTTCACAACGTATTAATTATGGACAAGTTAATGAAAAAAAATCAATAAAAAAACCGTTCCAAATTAATTTGAAACGGTTTGTATTATAGGTAATTAAAGTTGGATTATCCTAAAGTAACTCTTTCAAAAGAAACTACTTCGTTTCCATTAGAAGTTACATAATCAGCAACACTTTGTTTTTCGTCTTTAATAAAGTTTTGATCTAACAAACATTTCTCTTGGTCAAGAGTTGTGTTATCAGAAATAAAACGCTCTAATTTTCCAGGAAGAATTCTGTCCCAGATTTGTTCTGGTTTACCTTCAGCTTTTAACTCTTCTTGTAAGCTAGTTTTAGCAGCTTCCACTATTTCATCAGTTAATTGAGCTCTAGAAATATATTGAGGTACATTAATTAGGTGTTTTCCTAAACGTCCTCTTTCTATATTATCTTTTTCGATTACAGCAATTCTAGCCTCAGTTTCCGAAGCAACAAAAGCAGGATCAAAATCTTTGTAAGATAAAGTAGTAGCTCCCATAGAAGCAACTTGCATTGCGATATCCTTAGCAACAACATCAGCACTGTTTTCACCAGATGCCAATCCAACTAAAGCAGCAATTTTATAACCGTGAATATAAGCACCTACAAAAGGAGCGCTCAGTTTTTTAAAGTCGTTAATTTGAACTTTTTCTCCAATAACTCCAGTTTGCTCAATCATTTTTTCTGCAACAGTCATACCACCAAAATCTGCATTTAAGAAAGATTCTTGATCGTTACAGTTAATTGCTAATTCAGCTAAGCTTTTTGCTAATGCTACAAAATCATCGTTTTTACCAACGAAATCAGTTTCACATCCTAATACAATTAAAGCACCTTCAGTTTTAGCGTCGTTTACAACTGCTATTGCAGCACCTTCACTAGATTCTCTGTCAGCTCTTTTTTCAGCAACTTTTTGTCCTTTTTTACGTAAGATAGATACGGCTTCATCGAAGTTACCGTCAGCTTCAACTAAAGCTTTTTTACAATCCATCATACCAGCACCGGTTGCATCTCTTAATTTTTTTACGTCTGCGGCTGTTATATTTGCCATTTTATTGAAATTTTAGTTATTTATTATATTAAAAAAAAGTCGTTTAAGTTATTTCTATAAAGAATAAAACTAAAACGACTTTCGTAAAATTATTCTTTTATTTATTCTTCTTCTGATGAAGCTTCAGCTTTAACCTTTACAGCAGCGGTTTTACCTTCTACAGCAGATACTCTTTTACGAGCAGTTTTTGTTTCAGGTGCCGATGTTGCCGGTGTTGCTGGTGTTGCTTCTTTTTCAGCTTTTTCAGCTTTGTCATTTGCACCTTTACGGTTACTTAGACCTTCAATAACAGCGTTAGAAACACTTGTCATAATCTTATCGATTGATTTTGAAGCATCATCGTTAGATGGGATCACATAATCAATTATGTTAGGATCACAGTTAGTATCTACCATTGCGAAAATTGGAATTTTTAATTTCAATGCTTCAGCAACTGCAATATGCTCACGAGTTGTATCTACAACAAATAAAGCGCCTGGAAGACGTGTCATATCTGAAATAGAACCTAAGTTTTTTTCTAATTTAGCACGAGATCTATCTACAGCTAAACGCTCTTTTTTAGATAATGAATTAAATGTTCCATCTTCTTTAGAACGATCGATTAAAGCCATTTTTTTAACAGCTTTTCTAATTGTTACGAAATTAGTAAGCATTCCCCCTGGCCATCTTTCAGTAATGTAAGGCATGTTTGCTTTTCCTGCTTTTTCAGCAACAATATCTTTAGCTTGTTTCTTGGTAGCTACGAAAAGAATTTTTCTTCCACTAGCAGCAATTTTAGTAAGTGCTTCGTTAGCTTCTGCAAGTTTTGCAGTAGTCTTGTAAAGATTGATAATGTGGATTCCATTACGCTCCATATAGATATACGGTGCCATGTTAGGATTCCATTTTCTGGTTAGGTGACCAAAGTGTACACCTGCGTCAAGTAATTCTTTTACTTGTTCGTTGTTGTTTGCCATTTTTGTAATAGTTTACGTTCTTGTGTTATTATAGATAGCAACCAATTCTAATGAAAGGGTTTAGATGCTAAACTAACTCTCCGGCTCTCGGAGTAACAGCGGTATTAATAATATGTATGAACTTAAAAACAAGATTGGGTATGCTCTTAAAGAGATACCCAATCGAGTTGAGTATTTTAACGTTTCGAGAATTGAAATTTCTTTCTCGCTTTTTTCTGACCGAATTTTTTACGTTCAACCATTCTTGGATCTCTAGTTAATAAACCTTCTGGTTTTAAAACTAAACGATGTTCTGGATTTAACTCGCACATTGCACGAGAAATTGCTAAACGAATCGCTTCTGCTTGACCTGTTGTACCACCACCATGAACATTTACTGTAATGTCAAAGCTTTTAATGTTATCTGTTAACGTTAAAGGCTGCATTACTTTATATTGTAAAGTTCCTGTAGTGAAGTAATTTTCAAACTCACGCTTGTTAATTGTAATATTACCTTTTCCTTGGGCAATATAAACACGTGCAACAGCGTTTTTTCTTCTACCTATTTTGTGAATTACTTCCATTACTTTTTATCGTTAAGGTTAATGGTTTTTGGTTTTTGTGCTTCTTGTCCGTGATCTGCACCAGAATATACTTTTAGATTTCTGAATAAAGCAGCACCTAATTTGTTTTTCGGTAACATACCTTTTACAGCTTTCTCTACAAGTCTTGCAGGATCTTTTCCAAACAATTCTTGAGCAGTAAGACTACGTTGTCCACCAGGATAACCTGTGTGTCTAATGTAAGACTTGTCTTCCCATTTGTTTCCGCTTAAAGTAATTTTTGCGGAGTTAATAATAATCACGTTGTCACCGCAATCTACATGAGGGGTAAAATTAGGTTTGTGTTTGCCACGAAGTAATATTGCAACTTCACTAGCAAGACGACCCAATGCTTGCCCGTCCGCATCTACTAATAACCACTCTTTATTTACAGTGTTTTTGTTAGCAGATACTGTTTTGTAACTTAATGTATCCATTTAGTTCTTTGTCTAATTGTTAATAATTCATTGTTTTTTCCCTTCAAAAAGGGCTGCAAATGTAATACTATTTAATTGAATAACAAATGGTCATGTTTTAATTTTTTATAGATGAATTTTTTACGCTAGTTTTCAGTTAAAATTCTTTTAATAAAAAAAAAATTTGTAACAATTTCACGTAATTATAGTCCTTTAAGAAATCAATCATCATTATGACTAGACCATCACTACTAATCCTATTGATCTTTTGCGTTGCAACAAAAGGGTTTTCTCAAGAAGAAAAAACGAGAAACGAACCACCACCTAAACCGCCCACAAGAAATTATACCACACAATTTGTGCCTAACGAAAATGCTCCAACTATTGATGGTAGCTATGACGATGCTGCTTGGGATTTAGTAGAGTGGACATCCGATTATGTGCAAAACGAACCAAACAATGGAGCGGCTCCTATAGAACAAACGAAGTTTAAAGTAGTGTACGATAGTAAAAATATTTATTTTGTTTTTTTAAATCTAGATAAAGATCCTGATAATATTGAACGTCGACTTTCAAGAAGGGACGGTTTTGAAGGTGATTGGATAGAATTAAATATTGATAGTTATAACGATAAACGTACCGCATTTTCATTTACGGTTACTGCTGCAGGAGTAAAAGGAGATGAGTTTATTTCGAACAATGGTAATAATTGGGATGCTAGTTGGAACCCAATTTGGTATACAAAAACTCAAATTACAGAAGAAGGTTGGGTAGCAGAAATAAAAATTCCTTTAACTCAATTACGTTTTAGTAACGATCAAGATCAGGTTTGGGGTATACAATCTACAAGGCGGTATTTTAGAACTGAAGAACGTTCACTTTGGCAACATGTATTGCCTAATTCTCCAGGTTGGGTTAGCGAATTTGGTGAGTTAAGAGGTTTAAAAGGAATAAAACCACAAAAACAATTAGAAATACAACCTTATGGAGTTGCTCAATTGGACACTTATGAAAAAGAAGAAGGAAATCCTTTTCGAGATGGAACTAACACTAAATTGGCTGCAGGATTGGATGCTAAAATTGGAATCACAAATGACTTAACGGTAGATTTAACTGTAAATCCAGATTTCGGTCAAGTAGAAGCAGATCCGGGAGCTATTGCTTTGGATGGTTTCGAAATATTTTTTCAGGAGCAACGTCCATTTTTTGTAGAAAACAAAAATATATTTGATTTTAATATTGGAGGAGGCTCTGATAATTTGTTCTTTTCTAGACGGATTGGTCGAAATCCACAAGGGTATTCTACCTCAGATATAGAACAAGGAGAATATGAGGAGATTCCTGATTTTACTACCATTTTGGGAGCTGCTAAATTTAGTGGGAAAACAAAAAATGGTTGGTCTATTGGTGTTTTAGAAAGTGTAACTGCAAAAGAATATGCAAAAATAGAATTAAGTACCGATCAAGAATATTTAGATGAATTAGAAGCAACAGGAGAAAAAGGGGAAGGGCGAGAAGAAATAGTGGAACCCTTAACCAATTTCATGGTGGCAAGGCTTCAAAAAGATTTTAATGATAATAATTCTTATATAGGAGGTATTTTTACCTCGACCAATCGAAATATAGAAGGGAATTTAGATTTTTTGCATAAGAGTGCTTATTCGGGAGGATTAGATTTTAAGCATAATTGGAATGATCGTAAGTTTTATATTAAGGGGAATTTCGAAATAAGTAATGTTAATGGTAGCAAAGAAGCAATTTTAAGAACTCAGACCTCTTTAACGCATTTATTTCAAAGAGAAGATGCAACTCATGTAAGTATCGATACCACACTAACATCATTAACTGGGACAGGAGGAAAGTTTCAATTTGGTAAGCAGGGTGGAGGAAATTGGAGGTATTATGTTGGAGGACATTGGAAATCTCCAAAACTAGAACTAAACGATATCGGTTTTTTAAGACAAGCTGATGTGATTACACAATATGCAGGTGTAACCCGAGTTTTTACAAAACCAACTTCTTGGTATCGAAGAGCACAAGTAGGTTCGGAACAATTTTCAACTTATGATTTTGATGGGAATTATAATCGAATGCAGGTAGAATTAAAAGGGGATATTAATTATAAAAATAATTGGTGGTCTGAAGGAGGAGTTGCTTACAAACCTAGAATCTATAGCAATACAGTGTTAAGAGGAGGTCCAAGATGGCGTTGGTCTGATGAACATTTTTTCTATTTTTTCTCAGGAACCAATCAATCTAAAAAATTCAGTGCGACACTAGGTTATGTATATTCTCAAGCCAAACAGAATAATTTTGGATTAAGAAAATACGAAGCAAGATTTAATTACCAACCTTTAAATGCGTTGAGTTTATCTTTATCTACTGAATATAGTAGTAATCCAAATAAAACTCAATATGCTACACAACAAGATTATGTAGGTGCTAGCAGATATATTTTAAGTAAAATAGATCAAGAAACTTTGAGTGCTACTTTAAGAATAAATTACACGTTTAATCCTAATCTTACCCTTCAATATTATGGACAACCTTTTATAGCTCGTGGTAAATATTCGGAATTTAATTACCTTAATAATCCTGTTGCAGAAGACTTAAATGAACGTGTTACTTGGTATAATGATAATCAAATAAGTTTTGTTGATGGGGAATATAATGTAGATGAAAACGAAGATGGTACTACAGATTATTCATTTGGTGACCCTAATTTTGCCTATGTACAATACCGTTCTAATTTGGTTTTACGTTGGGAATATATTCCAGGATCAGAAGTGTTTTTTGTGTGGTCTCAAGGTGTAACTGGTTTTGGAGATGCACTTAATGATTTTAATACGATCGTAGATAATCAATTATTTAGTCAGACTCCACAGAATACATTTTTAATTAAAGCTACGTATCGTTTTATGTTGTAATAATTTGATAAATGGTGTTTTTTTCACCCATTTTTGAAGTTTCAAATACCGGTTTTAAATTTAATTTATTTCCGGAAGCAATTTCCGAAATGGTTTTGATTTCACAATCTTCGGAAAGAATCATATACGTTTGATTCTCTTTATTAATGTAAGGAGGTAATTGGTTAAAAATATTTTTAAAATATTGAAAATCATCACCACAAAACCAAGCTTGCTCTTTAATGTTTTTCGCTTGTTTTGGGTAGTAGGGAGGATTAATTAATATATAATCGAATTTTTTGTTTTGTAAATTTTCAAATAAATTAGAATAAACACAATCCACCTCTAAATTGTTTTCTTCAGAAGCCTTTTTTAAAAATTCCAAAGCTGTTTTGTTAATATCTGTAGCAGTAACAGTTGCTCCTTTACTTCTTGCAAATAATGATATAATTCCACTTCCGCAACCAAGTTCTAGAAATGACTTTTTACTTAAATCGAGTTCAGCAATAAAATCTAAAAGAATTTTAGTACTCAAGGTCAGGTGGGGTGGAAAAACTTCAGGATGAACTATAACTTGAATACCTTGATATTTATAAGGTCTTGGTTTCCGATAATAAAAGTCCAAACCTGTTTTTAAGATAGGTTTAGTTAGACGCTTAATGACTTGTCTTATTTTTGACATTATAGAGGTTTTCTAAAAGTTAAAACAATTTATAATTGTCATTCCGAGAATAACGAAGAATCTCAAGAGATTATTCACTTCACTTTGTTTCGTTCTGAATGACAGTTTATTCTGAATAAAATCCTTGGGTTTCAGGTTGACGGTATTTCCAAATTTTATGCATTACTTTAATTTCGTAAGGGTATTTATAAAATCCTGTGCGATACCGAATCTTGGAAACGCCACGCAATAAATTCTTTTTAAAACCTTTAATTCTATAATCAGTAGCAGTTGGATAATAGCCATTAAGAACCGTTTCAAAATTCATTATTTTATCTACCATTTTAGGAGTCAACCAAGGTGTTAACGGATTTTTTCTTAAATCAAAATTTTCCCAAGCAGGATCTAACCAATCTTCTAAATTTTTAGGAAAACTAAAACCTGCTTTCTGTATTTGTTCATACAATTCAGACCCTTCAGTAGCAACAGGGCTGTATAAATAAATAATGATTTCAGCATTTGGATTGATTTCTTTAATCTCTTTAATAAAGTTAATATCCCATATTATTTGAGCCATTACCTTTTCGGGTGAATCTGCTGGCATTCCTAAAACAAAAGATAGTTCTGGAATGATACCAATAGGATGTAATCTTTTTACAAATTCTTTTATAGTTTCCCCAGTTTGAGTTCCGCCCTTATTCATTTGCTTTAAAATCTCATCATTTCCAGTTTCAGCACCTAAAAAAATCATTTTACAGCCTGCTTCTTTCATTAATATCAGATCTTCATCACTATATTTATTAATGGTGTCAATTCTTCCTTCTCCCCACCAAGTGATTCCATCGTTTTTAATTAGTTTAGAAAATTCTACGACTCTTTTTCGGGAAGTGAAAAAATTATTATCATGAAACTCAATGGCTTGAATATTATACTTTTCTTTAAAATAGTTAACATCATTATAAACAGTTTCAGCTGATTTAGCTTTCCAGCGACCATTATAAATTGGGACTACTGCACAAAATGAACACGTAAATGGACAACCTAAGCTAGAATGGTAACTAAAGGTGTTTTTACCTAAAAATGTTTTGCTTAGATAGTTTTCTAATTTGTAAAATTGATTTAAAAACTCATAAGGTAATTCGGGAAGCGTGTCCTGATTTAATAATTCTTCCTTGGCTGTTTTTACAATTTCATTATTCTTATCAAGATAAATGAGGTTTTTTATTTTATTCAGAACGGAGTGAAGAATCTCTTGAGATTCTTCGTTATTCTCGAAATTACAATTGGTTTCAATAGCACTTATTAAGGAAGGAAATGCCACATCGCCAGGACCGTTTATAATATAATCTACAAAACCAGATGTAATGGAAACATTATATTGATTGGATGCAAAATAACCACCCCAAATGGTAATGCTGTTAGGAAATTGTTCTTTTACCTTTTTAGTATAAGGAATTGCTTGTTTAAGCTGAGGTCCTGGCATTACTGTGCTACAGAAATATTTAAACTCGCCAGTTTTAAAATAGGTTTCTATTTTTTCCCAAGGATCATTTTCTAAATTTCCGTCCACAAATACAAAATCGTATTTTCCGTAAATAGAAGCTCCTACTTGTAAAATAGAGTTTGGTATGCGGTGTTTACCATTGGCACTACGAGGATTGAATATGAGGATTTTATTTTTCATAAATTATATGATGCAAGGTAAGGATACTTTAAAAATTATAAAGATTGTTTGTATCCTTCAATTTTAATTTAAATAGTTTTTTTTGTTCTTCGGTAAACTCATTTTTCCAATAACCGGAAGAACCTTTTCGTATTAATTTAATGAGATTTTTATGGTCTTGTTGATGTACTTCCTTTTGTCTTTTTTTAAAAGATTGGTTTTTAATACTTTCTGTAATTTGTGGAGTATTAACTTCTAAATCAAGATAGCTTACTAGGTTTTTTAATTCATTTTCTGGATGATGTAATAAATCTTCATATTTAATAAAAAGAACCTCTTTTTTATAGTAATCTTTATAATGTAAAGCCCAAGGAATTTCTAGCCAAGGTGTGATTTTCTTGTTGCCATAAAGTACTGCTTGAATCATTTCTTTCTTTTTATTTTCAAAAGATAAATTCCTTAAAACAGTAGGTATTCGAAGTCTTCTAAAAAAAGAACTTAATGATGTATGAAAATTAAAAAAATAAGCTCCTGAAATAACAACATCTCTTGGGTCACGAATGATATAAATTATTTTATGTACTTTTTTATTGGATGCTTTTTCTAGTTCATTAAAGGTATGATGGGATTTATATATTTGAAAATCAGAACTGTTATTCTCCGTTTTAATACCAGAAGCATTTACAGTTTCAAAACCCCAATCTCCTAAAAAATCACATTGCAATACATCTGCAACCAACCTGCTTAACCAGTTGGTTCCACTTTTAGGGTAACCCACTATAATGATGTTCTTTTTTTGTTTCAATTTTATTAGGTATTAAACATTGATTTTGATTTTAAAGAAATAGATGTTTCATTATAAACTTTGGATGCTCTTTTTAATAATTCTGCTTCAATTTTAACTTTATTAGAAGGAGGTTTAAATATTTCTCCTTTGGTAATATTTTTTGAAGGATCACCCCATTTTTGTGTAAACCTTTTTAGTTGATATTCTTTTTTTAGAGGCTCTTTAAGCGCTAGGAAATTCGTTAGGTTTTTTAATTCATTTTCTGAATTATTTAATAAGTCATCATAACAAATGAAAGCCCAATTTAAAGGGTCTATTAAATCGGTCATTTTCTGTAAATATTCTAAACGCTCTATATAAATTGCTGTAACCGCTTCTTGACTCATAGGTTGATTAACACTGTCGGAAAGCTTAATCATACTTGAAAGTGTGTCTTCCGGATTGCGAATAAGTAATAGGTGTTTATTAGTTTTTGAAATAACCACCTTTAAGTTTGGAGTTACTGAATGATGATTAACTTGATTTACGATGAATTTACATTTTTTAAATAGCTGATTAGATTTTCTTCTTATATCAAATTCAGATTTTAATAAACTTTTTGAATCTTTATATTTCGTGAAATATTCACCAAAGCCAATTATTTCATCATTAGATTCAAGAATATGCATTAATAAAGAACTTCCGCTTCTAGGGTGACCCATGATAAATAAATAATCTTGATTTGGGTTTGGACTAAAAGGTTTCCAAAGAGAAATTAGTATGTTTTTAATGAAGTTTTTCAAATTATTTTTGTTTTTTAATCCAAAACCATAGTGTGATTACAATTCCCCATTGCCCTAATAATTTTAATAGTAAAGCACCATTTATATTCCAATATTTTATTAAAAAATACCCGATAATTATTTGAAAGAAAACGACAATTGATGCGAAAAAAGCAATTTTATATTGTTGGTCTCTCTTATAATACTCACTTACTAAAAGTACGTGTAAAAATAGTGGAATCATAAATAGAAATGCTAATCCATATTGTTGAAAAGTAAAATCTAGACGATATATTTCTGAAATAGCTACATACATAAAAACAGTTGCGACAACTGCAAAGCCCCAACCAAACACAAAAAACTTTTTTTGAGTATTCTTAATTACAGTATTAGAAGAGCGATAATAATTTTTTAAATAGGGTGTAATCACAAAAGTACTTGCCATTTGACTTAATGCTAAAAAGCTTAAAAAAACTTGATATTTACTTAGTTGTGAAACACTAAAAAAATGAGTTCCATAATAGGCGTCAATCTTTGATCTAAAGGTTCCTAATGCTAAAGGAATGAAAAAAGGAATAGATTTTTTTAATTCTAATAATTGAAATTGAAACTTGATATGTTTAAAATCTTTTAATAATACAATTGAAAACAATAACAGCTTAAGTCCCTGAGAAAGCAGTATTATTTCTAATAATAATTTTAAATTAAGTGATTCTAAATTGTAAAAGACAAGCAGTATTAATGCCAATAAATAACTTGATTCTACATAAATATTAAGTGTAAATTTTCTGTGATAAACAATTAGAGATTTAAAAGACTGATTTATAAATTGAAATAGAATAACAATAAAAATGATCAACTCTAAATGATTGAAAATAGGAATAAAAAGAATTAATAATAAACTAGGTAGTAAAAGAATACTTCTAGCAAATAGATTATTTGTCCATTGCTGATTAATATTGGAAGGATTTTCACTAAATAATTTTAGTAAATAATCATTGTTTCCAAATGATAAAAAAAGTAAAAAAACATTAGTCCAAATTAAAACTTCAACATATTCACCCCATAATTCAACTGAGTGAAATTGAATAATAATATAAGAAAGAATTAAAACAGAAAAAGCACTTAATAGTTGACTCATTCCAAAAAGGGAAATGGTTTTAAAACGGTCAATTATTTTTTTAGTATTCATTATTTATTAATATTGATTGAAGTACTTAATAAACTATAAAATCCAATTCCTTTTTTATAGTCACTAAGATAAACAAGTGTATTGTCATTAATAACGATAGGTTTTAACTTATGATCATTATCAAAAGTAAGCTGTTTATTTTGATAGTAGATTTGATTGTTTTTTAGCGTAACATTTATACTATCTACTTTTTTTATTTGAAGATCTGTTCGTTGAATATTTACTCCTTGATTGTTCCAATATTTATAGATTAAAGAATTTTCTTGAATCTCAAAATCATAAGTTAGAATATGATCCTTAGATAAATTTTCAATATTAATGGGTTCCTTTTTTTGAATTAAGAAGAGGAAATAAATACCTAAAATTGGAACGATGAATGTAAAACCTCTTTTGAAATTAATTTGAGAAAAATTCTCTCTTATAATTAATATGAAAAACACAAGCATTAACCATAACCTAGGAAATGAAAAGGGGATATTAAAATTTGAAAAATATGAAACAGGAATATAACTAATACCAGTTAGGACTAATAAAGCGATGTAGTTATAATAATTCCCTTTTTTATTAATAAAGTAAACAAGTGCAAAAATCAATAATAAACTAGAATAAGTACTGCCATAAGGAGAATACAAAATGCATATTAACATCCAAATGGAAAACACCTTTAATTGTGAAGTCTCATTTTTAGTGATATAATAACTACCTATAATAAGTAATAATTTGAATACGAATAACAATAAAAAAAATGCTATACTATTATTAGGAAAAGCATATTTCAAAAACATAAACATAGATTGGTAGTTCTGTACCAACTCTCCAGATATTTCTCCATTTCCAGATTTAGGTAAAACAGATTTGAAATAAAACTCCCAAATTTCATAGCCATTTATAACTAATGAAAAACCCAAAAAGAGAATACAAGATATACTAAGGTAAATGAACGCTTTTTTTTGCTTTTTAAACAATAACATTCCAAACAAAAAAACTGGAAACACTTTAAATAATATAGCAATTCCCCAAAATATCCCCATTTTTAAATAGGCTTTATTTTTATAAGCAAGAAACCCTTCTGTGAGTAAAAAAAAGAGCAACAAATATACTTGTCCGAATAAAAAATTATTCCGTAACGGAATTAAAAAAACCAAAGGGATTAAGAATAAATAAATAGGTTTTACTGGATACGCGGTAATGAGTTTTTTTAAACTAAATAAAAACAATCCTAGACTTAAAAAGTTAAAAACAATTTTTGCTGTCGCCAGCTTTAAAAAGGTAAGAGGATAAAATAATATTGCGAGAAATGGAGTGTTTGGTGCATAACTAAGAAATACATTGTTATACCCTAATTCCGTAATTAGCTTATTAAACTGAAAAGGAAAATAAAGATCAGCTGTTAACTCTCCAGTTTTTAAAAAATAAGCGCCAAAATAATAATTTGCAAAATCGTGTGGCGCAAAATTGATAGCTTGAAATATAAAAAAGACACCCACTAAAGCGGTAAAAAGATAACCAGTAATAGTAAGAAGTGAAGCTTTTTTTAATTTCATGAAATAGGTTTAAATAGTTTAAATGAAATTCCAATTTTTTGTAAAAAATAACGAATAGATACTCCTAAAACCCCAACACCATAAGTTACGCTTCTCATAAAATTAATAGAAGAAGAATCTTTTTCATATTTAGCTGGGCAAGATATTTCTCCTATTTCAATTCCTTTATAACAAATTTGCGCAAGCAATTGATTGTCAAATATAAAATCGTCAGAATTATTGTTAAATGAAATTTCTTTTAAAACTTCAGCATTAAAACTTCGATATCCAGTATGATATTCAGAAAGTTTTTGACCCATTAATAAATTTTGAATCAGTGTTAATACGCGATTCGAAAAATATTTATAAACTGGCATTCCACCTTTTAATGCACTCTTTCCTAAAATACGAGAACCTAATACTACTTTAAAAACATCCTTTGCAATTAAAGAGCACATCGCAGGAATTAATTTTGGATTGTATTGATAATCTGGGTGAAGCATTACAATAATATCAGCATTTAATGCTATGGCTTTATGATAACAAGATTTTTGATTTGCTCCATAACCTTTATTCTTTTTGTGCTGAATAATATGCTTGATTCCTAATTTTTTAGCAACCCTAACCGTGTGGTCACTACTAAAATCATCTGTTAAAATGACTTCATCTACTATATCAAACGAAATTTCATTAAATGTTTTCTCTAAAGTATTTTCAGCATTATAAGCTGGAAGAATAACAATTATTTTTTTTCCTTCTATCATATTAGTTTAAATAATTGACTTCAATTTCAGACATTTCTCGAACACTACTTGAAACTTGTAATCCAGTAAAAGGTGCAAATGATTCAATTTCTTCTCGGTTATATAAATTTCCTAAAAAAGAAAATTCTTCATGAATATGTGTAGGCAATCCTACGAGTAAATTTTCAACCTCATTTACGGGAATATTCCATTCTAAACTCAATCGTTCTGCGGAGGGTTCCATAAATGAAATGTATAAAAGTTCTGTTTGGATATGTTGCAGGGATTCCTGAAAATTAACTCCATCTGCTAATGAATTTTGTAGATTTCTATGCGAAGTTTTAAAATCGACTAACAAATCTTTAAATCCTAAATAAGGAATAAACCCTTCAAAATTATCTTGTACATTAAACAAAGGTTGGATTTCAGATTCATGGCACCATATACATTTTGCAGGTTTTCCAGCATTGGAATGTAAGGGATCCGTATTGTTAATTCTAATACCATCCTTATCATATATTCCAAATCGTACTTGACCGTTTGACATTAATTCGACAGTTTCAAATTCAAATAATTCTTCAGTTTCTGGATCAATTTCAGTACAAAAGAAAAGTTGATTGAGCCCCTCTTGTTCAGAAAAACTTATCAATCTAGTTTCATAAGAGACTCCAGAGTTATTTACACGCCCTCTTTCAGAATTCAATTCATAATTGTTCAACATATCTGAAAGTAAATATGGAACACCAGTAATTTCGTAATAATGTTCAGGAGCTCCAATTAATAAACTCACATACCTTCCTAGATCGATTGTGCTTGTTAATTGATATTCTTCAGAAGCTTTTATTACGTCGTTCAAAACTTTCATTTTTGCTAAAGCATTAGAATTAAATCCTAATTTTTCAATATCAATCGAAATGTTTGGTGATAGAACCTGAATGCCATCTCCAGATAATAATAATGTTGCTCCTAAGTAGGAAAGTGTCCATTGTAGGCCAATAATCGCTTTTTCAATAGAATCGTCTTCATAACTTTTATTCCATTTTAATTGTAGCGTAAGATCTTCATTTACGATATCATCATAGGTAGAATTAGTACAAGAAAAGGACACTATTAATATAAGAACTATTAGTTTTTTCATAAATCATTTACTAACAATCATTAATCCACTTGCCAACATAGACTTCGTTTTTAACTTTAATGCTTTCAAAGTGTTTCTGTTTTTTCCTTTTAATTTTTCCTTATGAAAATTCACTTCATTTACCACTTTTCGTACTGCGTAATCATAGTATTTTCTAGAATAAGTTCTTTTAAAATCTATTTGGCGATCTGTTGAGGTTTCCCATTCTGGCTGAACAATAATATCTTTTTCAATTTCAGAATATAAAGACGTTCCCTTAATAGGGTAGGCAATCGTAATGGTGAAATGTGTAGGGTTTGCTTTTTTAAGGTAATTAATGGTTTCTTTAATATCGTTTTCATCTTCCCCAGGATAACCTAACATTATAAATGTACCCGTTTCAATACCAATTTCATTTGTTTTAATAATAGCGTCTTTTACCACAGTAACATCCACACGTCTATCCATAGCATCTATAATCTTTTGGGAACCACTTTCTGCGCCAATCCAGATGCGAAAGCATCCAGCTTCCTTTAATAATTGTAAAATTTCATCATTTAATCGCTCTGCTCTTGTAATGCATTCAAAAGGAATTTTTATGTTTTGTTTTTGTGATTCTTCATGAAATTCTTTAATCCATTTATGGCTCACGGTAAAAACATCATCTACAAACCAGATAGAGTCAGGCTTGTAATTTTTTTGAAGCATCCCCATTTCTTCAACAACTAATTTCGCAGGTCGTCTTCTATAACTTTGTCCATATACTGCGGTGCTACACCATTTACAAGTATAAGGGCAGCCTCTTTGTGTACTAATAGTCATCGAGCTTTTTCCATGGTGCGTTTTCCAAGTGTCTAAATACTTTTCAATAGCAATTCCTTCTCTATTGGGTAAAGGAAGGGTGCTTAAATCTTTCATTTTAACCCTAGGAGGAGTTTTAACCACTTGGTCATTTTCCAAATATGCAATGCCTGTTACTTTACTAATGTCAGTTTTTGTAGAAATCGCTTCATATAACTCAGTAATCGTTTGTTCTCCTTCTCCAATAATGATGTAATGTAAACCAGTTTTTAAATAATTTTCTAGGTTATAAGTAACATCTGGACCGCCTAATACTATTTTTGGAAAACCGTATTTTTCTTCAGAAAGCAAGATTTTTACTAATTTAATAACATTAATTTTTGTCATTAAATTGGCATAAATGGCAACCATTAATGGCTTTTTGTTTTCAATAAAATCTAATTGTTCTTGTCGATTAGAAAACGTAGCATCGAATACATAATTCTGTATTTTTTTTTCATTTAAATAACCTGAAATATAAAGCAAACCCAAAGGAGCATAGGGCTTCATGATTTTAGCCTCTATAGGGTCTTCCTGTAAATAATATCCATGGGTTAAAATAATACTCATATAATTATTTTTTTTGAAACACAATTAGGTAGTGATCTGCATATTTAGCCCAAAATTTATTAGCCAACCATTTTTCTTTCCTTGCTAATAGCTTGAAAAATATTTTTTTATTTTTAAAAAACGGTTCTAAATAGGATGGCGGAATTGCAATACCGATTGGATTTAAAGATACTATTTTAAATTTTTCCGATGCATTGGATATAATATCTTTTGGATTGAAATACCAAGTAGGAATCTGAACTCCTTCTACATTTGCTAAAATTGGTTGGTTTGTATTTCTTCTAGCTATTTTTTTAAACTCCCCTTTTAATAAAAAATAAAAACGCTCCCATAAACAGTTTTTTGGCATAAGGACCAAGGCCATGTTACCATTAGGTTTTAATAAGGAATCTGAAATGGATAAAAAATCTTTTAACTCCTTAGGAGACAAACAATTTAATCCTCCAAAGTTGGAAAAAATAAAATCGAATTTATCTAAAAAAGTAGTGGAGGTAATACTTCGGATGTCTAGTTGTTTAAATTCAATAGTTGGGTTTTTGTAATTTTGTTTTGCAACTTTTATCATTTCTGAAGAAATATCGGTTGCCAAAACAGTGTGTCCCATATTAGAAAAAGAATTAGCATCGAAACCAGTACCGCAGTTAAGTTCTAGAATATGGAGTTTATTTTCTAGCGTATTCTGTTTATTTAAAAAATGAAAAACACGAGAACGTTGTGCTTTTCCAATTAATGAATAAGTGAAAATATCATTGTAGTTTTTAGCGTGAACATCAAAATTAGTTTCCATTTGTATGTTCCATTTTATCTAAAACAATTCGATCAATTAAAGAACTAGGTGCATAATAAAAATACAAAAGCATCGAACGTAATGTAGTCATCGAAACTAATGAAGGATTTTTAAAAAGCTGTTTAAGATTAGCAATAGCCTGGCTTTTTCTATACTCCTTATGCACATATCGATGCAGTTTTTTATAATAGTTGGAGTTAAAAGTCCCTTGAAACATCATTGCTAAATCATCGGAATCCGTCCAATTGGATTTTAGATTTAGGTCGTCTTTAACCATCTCATAAAATTTGGTTCCAGGTAATGGATACGATACTGAAATGCCAATATTATCGGGTTGTAACTCCTTAATCATATTGATCGTTTTTGCAATATCTTCTTTTGTTTCTCCCAAATATCCAAACTGAATAAACAAAGCGACTTTTACTTTCTTTAATTTTAATAAACGTGTAGCATCATAGATTTGGGAAAGTTGAGTTCCTTTGTCCATGGCATCCAATATTTTTTGAGAGCCACTTTCTGCACCAACCCAAACTTCTTTTAAACCACTTTCCGCTAATGCATCAATGGTGTCTTCTTTTAATAATAAATCTACACGACTTTGTATCACATAGGCTATTTTTAAATCTGCTTTTTTTAATTCGATATTAAAATTTTGAACCCATCGTGGTTTTAAACCAAAAATATCATCACACATCCAAAAGTTGGTGACGCCATAATTTTCTTTTAAATAGGAAATAAGTTTAGTAATGTATTCTGGAGAATGGGAGTTATAACGAACTCCATATATAGGTTTTGCGCACCAATTGCATTTATAAGGACAACCTCTAGTTGTTGCAATGTTTAATGAGAATATTTTTCCTCTTTCCGCCCAAACTTTTTTATAAGCATCTACATCTACTAAGTCCCAGGCAGGCATTGGAAGTTCATCTAAATTTTTTAAAGCCTCTCTTTTCGGATTGGTAATAAATTCTTCATTATTTTTAAAAACGATTCCCTTTAAATCGCTTACGGGTTCTTGATTTTTTATTTTGGTAACCAATTCTTTTAAAGTGAGTTCTCCTTCACCTAAAATAATATAATTGGCACCAGCATCTAGATACTTTTTATAATGATCGGTACTGTCAGAACTGTTTACGATCACCGTACAATTGTATTTTTTTCCAATAGCAATCATTTCGAGTGCTGCTTCACGCATATTGGTCAAACACATTTTTGTGAGGTAATTAAAACCATCGTCATAAATAACCAAAAATGAAGGCTTTTTTTCTTGAATTTCTTTTTCAATATCAAAAGGATTATTCCTCAAATTGGTGTCAAAAAGAGAAACTGAAAAATCGTTTTCACGCATTAAAGAAGCGGCATATATCGTTCCAAGAGGTGGATACGGCGTTTTATTTTCCCATTGTTTTTTATCTAATGGGTAATAATAAGAATGTGAAAAAAGAATATCAAGCATGTTCTTTTGTTAAATGAATGTTGTGTTTTTCTTTTAACTCATCATACTTGTCATTAAGACGTTCAATTACTTTACGTTGAAAGTTTAATGGATGGTGTTTGGAAACATTTTTGGTAGATTTTAAAGCAATATTAAAATGCTTATCTTCTAATTTATTAAATTTTACTTTCCATTTTTTATAGGTAATTTTAAGAAAGAATGAATCTAGCCAATCACCAATTTTGGTGTTTAGGATTCCTTCTATAAACCTTGTGAATAATGGTTTTTTTACCTGATTTAATTTTGATAAACCTTCAGAAATTGTTTTGTTGGGTAAATAGTTTTCTACCCATTTATTTTGTTTGTAAAAATCATGAAAACTCCCATTTCCAAACATCGGAAGCATGGTAGTTAATTCGGTAGCAGTAAATCTATTTTTTTCTTCAATTTCTAAAGAATTTGAACTTATAAAATAATTAACACAGAAGTATTTCTTAGAATTAAATAAGAATATCTTTTTATAAAGAATTAATAATGTTCTTGCAATCCATAAACGCTTTGGACTCGTAATGATAAAGAAATCGATATCTCCTTCTTCATCATAATAACCTTTAGATAAAGATCCAGAAATTCCAACACCTTCTACATATGGAAATTTTGAAATAAAACTGGAAACTTTTGTAGCTTTTTCATGAATATCCTTTGCCATTTGGTTCCCAGATAACCTTCTTTTAATTAACGTTTCATCGTTTTCAGTTAGATAAAACTCATCAATTTTATAAATTACTTTATTATTAACTAAATCCTTTAATTCCGCTTTGATTTGATCCTTAGAATTTGCTTCAGAAAAAGCAAAAATCTCCTCTTCTGTTAGTGGATATTTAAATAGTGAAAAATATAAAATAGGTTTAAGTAGCGTCAATTCTTTTTGTTTAAAAATACCAATTTTTAAGGTAACTTTATAATTGTTGTCGTAATATTAATATGAATTTATTAATTTTAAATTTTAATGACGGCTTGTTTCACAACTTTTCATATACAAAGCCATTAGAAAAATTCCTTATTTCGCATTAATTCTAATGCGCTTCTAGCCAATTATCTCCTAAGCCTAAATCAACATCTAAAGAAACTGAAAGTTTAAAAGCATTTTCCATTTCAGATTTAATCATTGGTTTTAATACTTCTAATTCAGGTTTATAGATATCAAAAACCAATTCATCATGAACTTGTAATAACATTTTGCTTTTATAATTTCCTTCCTCCAATTTATTATGAATATTAATCATCGCTATTTTTATTATGTCGGCCGCACTACCTTGAATAGGAGCATTGATAGCGTTTCGTTCTGCAGCTCCACGTACAATAGCATTTGAAGCATTGATAGCATTTAAATACCTTCTTCTTCCTAATACGGTTTGAACATATCCATTTTCACGAGCAAAATGAATTTGTTCGTTCATAAAGTTTTTAAGTTTTGGATAGCTTTCATAATAGGTCTCAATTAACTCTTTAGCTTCCGAACGGGAAAGATCTGTTTGATTGCTTAAACCAAAAGCTGAAACACCATATATAATCCCAAAATTGACTGTTTTTGCATTGCTACGTTGTTCTTTGGTTACTTTTTCCAGAGGAACATCAAAAACCTTAGCAGCAGTAGATGCGTGAATATCTTCGCCGTTTTTAAACGCTTCAATCATATTGGTTTCTTCACTTAAAGCCGCAATAATACGTAATTCTATTTGCGAATAATCCGCTGCTAATAATACGTAATCTTCATTTCTTGGGATAAAAGCTTTTCTAACTTGACGACCACGCTCGGTACGAATAGGGATGTTTTGTAAATTAGGATTGTTACTACTTAACCTTCCAGTTGCCGCAACGGTTTGCATATAATCGGTATGTACTCTTCCAGTTATAGCTTCTACTTGTAGCGGTAAGGCATCTACATAAGTGCTTTTTAGTTTTGCAAGACCTCTATATTCTAATATGTTTCTTATTATTTCATGGTCCTTAGCTAAATAGGAAAGGACATCTTCTGCAGTTGAATATTGACCCGTTTTGGTTTTTTTAGGTTTGTCAACCAATTTCATTTTTTCAAAAAGTACAATACCCAATTGCTTAGGCGAAGCAATATTAAATTCTTCATCTGCTGCTTCATAAATCTTAGCAACCAACGCCTTGATATCTTTGTCTAAATCGGTAGCCAATCCATTTAAGAATGCCACATCTAAATTGATGCCTTCTAATTCCATTGCTGCTAAAACACCAACTAACGGAATTTCAATTTCATTAAATAATTTTTGAATGTTAGCATCACCTAATTCTTTTTCAAAATGCTCTTTTAATTGAAGGGTAATGTCTGCATCTTCAACAGCATACTCTGTTTGTTTATCAATGGGAACATCACGCATTGAAAGTTGATTTTTTCCTTTTTTACCAATGAGTTCGGTGATGGAAACTGGAGTGTAGTTTAGGTAGGTTTCAGAAAGTACATCCATATTATGTCGCATATCCGGATTGATCAAATAATGAGCTAACATGGTGTCAAATAATTTTCCTTTTACGGAAACATTATATTTTGCAAGTACTTTGATATCGTATTTTAAATTCTGACCTATTTTCTGAATGGATTCATTTTCAAAGAAAGGTCTAAGAAGTTCAATTAGATTTTGAGCTTCATTTTTATCTTCTGGAAAAGGCACATAAAACCCTTTGCCCACTTCCCAAGAAAATGCAATTCCAACTAACTCAGCCGTAATTGGATTTAATCCGGTAGTTTCCGTATCAAAACATACCGAAGTTTGTTTTAATAGGTTTTGAAGAAACAATTTAGTTCCCATTCCAGATTGAACCGTTTGATAAAAATGCTCGGTATTTAAAATGCTTTTTCGAGTGCTTTGTGGTGTGCTTTCCGAAGGTTCTCCATCACCACCAAAAAGTGAAAATTGCCCTTGTCCCGCAGAACTAGGCTCACTTAATGTGACAGGTTTTTCTTTTATTTCATTAACGGCTTTACTGGTAGCAGGAGCTGCGTTGGTAAATGTTTTAGTAAAGTTGTCTATTAAGCGTCTAAATTCTAACTCTTGAAAAAGAGCAGTTACCGCTTCCATATCGGGTTGAGACATTTCAAAATCTTCTTCGTGAAACTCCACAGGAACGTCCAACATGATCGTTGCTAATTGTTTAGAAAGAATGCCTAAATCTTTGGCAGCTTCCACTTTCTCTTTCATTTTGCCTTTAAGTTCGTGGGTATTGGCTAATAAACCTTCCATACTTCCATAAGCAGCAATAAATTTTTTAGCAGTCTTATCACCAACTCCAGGTAATCCAGGAATATTATCACTGGCATCACCCATCATTCCTAAATAATCGATTACTTGTTCTGGTCGATCTACTTCAAACTTCTTCTGTATTTCTGGAATTCCCCAAGTTTCATAACCTCCTCCAAACATAGGACGGTACATAAAAATATTTTCTGAAACTAATTGAGCAAAATCCTTATCTGGAGTCACCATAAAGGTTTGATACCCTTCTTTTTCAGCTTTTTTTGAAAGCGTTCCAATAACATCATCCGCTTCAAAACCTTCTTTAACCATAATGGGAATGTGCATGGCCTTTAAAATATCGTAGATATATGGAATCGCAATTTTAATAGCATCGGGTGTTGCATCTCGATTGGCCTTATATTCTGGGAATGCTTCTTTTCTATCTTTACTTCCGCCCTTATCAAAACATACCGCCAGATGATCTGGGCGTTCTCGTTTTATAACATCTAAAAGAGAATTCATAAAACCCATAATTGCTGAAGTATCCAAGCCCTTGGAGTTGATTCTAGGGTTTTTAATAAAGGCATAATAACCTCTAAATATTAAAGCATAAGCATCAACTAGAAATAGACGTTTTTTATCGGACATAGGGTATTAATTTAATTTTATAAATCTACTAAACTTATCCTTCGAATTGAAATTCAATTTGTAAATTTCACCAGTTTTTATATACAATCTATGAACACAATATCAATCGCCATTCATGGTGGCGCAGGAACACTAGTTAAAGGAATGATGACTCCTGAAAAAGAAAAAGCATATCAAGAAGCTTTGCAAAAAGCACTAGATATCGGTTATCAATTATTAGAAAAAGGAGGAAGTGCTGTAGATGCAGTCGAAAAATCGGTAAAGGCATTGGAAGATTCCTATTTATTTAATGCAGGAAAAGGAAGTGTTTTTACAGCTACTGAAACTCATGAAATGGATGCGTCTATTATGGACGGAAAGAATTTAGAAGCAGGAGCCGTTTCACTAATAACAGGAATTAAAAATCCCGTTTCATTGGCGAAAGGCGTCATGGAAAAAAGTGAACACGTTTTTTTAGCAGGTGAAGGTGCGATGCAATTTGCAAAAGCAAATAAGTATTCATTAGAAGAGCCTGATTATTTTTATGACGAATTAAGGCATCAACAATGGTTAGCTATAAAAGATACCGATAATTTTCAATTGGATCATTCTGTAAAAAAAGATTCTAAATTTGGAACTGTCGGAGCTGTTGCATGCGATACAAACGGAAATATTGCAGCAGCAACTTCTACGGGTGGTATGACCAATAAAAAATTTGGTAGAGTAGGAGATAGCCCAATGATTGGAGCTGGTAATTATGCAAATAATAAAACCTGTGCAGTAAGTTGTACAGGAAGTGGAGAGTTTTTTATTAGAGGAGTAGTGGCCTACGATGTTTCTTGTTTAATGGAATACAAAGGACTTTCTTTAGCCGCAGCAGCAAACGAAGTAATTAACAAACGCATATTAGAAATAGGTGGCGACGGTGGATTAATTGCAGTAGATGCTCAAGGAAATATTGCAATGCCTTTTAATACAGAGGGAATGTATCGAGGTGTTAAAACTTCAAAAGGAATAGATGTAATATCTATTTATAAATAGAAACCTCTAAAAAAAAAATCCCCCTTCTCTATTAGAAAAGGAGGATGAAAATTTGATTTAATTTAGTTAGTAATTAGTATCAATAATTTTTTTTAAAACCCCAACATTTTTTAAATATTAATAATTGTTTAATTCCCCAAAAAAACATCATTCTAGTTTTTATAAAACCTATAAAAAAAATGGTGAATACAAAGCAAAGGGTTTTCTAGGGTATATACAATACTCAATTTGAGTATTTTGAATATTATTTTAATACTCTAAAAAGATAATTTATTCATTTTTAAAAGCGCTACTAATTCCCCAGTAGAAGAGATGTTAAGCTTTTTAAGAATATTTCTTCGGTGCGTGTCCACGGTATTAGAGGAGATAAATAATTTTTCAGCTATCTCTTTACTAGTTTTGTTTAAAATTAACAACCGAACGATATCTCGCTCTCTATTAGATATTCCATTTGTTAATAATTTTTGAGAAAAGTTATTAAAATACTTGGTTTCATACTCGTTGTTTTTATTCAAAAATTTTGCTGAAGCACATACATCCATTTTAATTTTTGAATCTAATATAGTATAATGAGCCAATCCAATTATAGGTTTATATTCTTTGTCAAAATCTAAAGGAGTGGTGTTTTGTATGATGTTTAAATATTCATCTTTCGAATTTTTAAAACGATAATTCCAAGTATAACTCATTTGCTTTCTGTCTTCTTCCAATATTTCATTTATGGTGAAATCCATAAGCTTATTTAAAGCAGATAACCAAGATTCAACATCATCTGGATGTATTCGACTCCAAAAATAGCGCATCCCTTTTTCTTTCATATTTTGTGAATCCAAACCTAAACATGGGAACATGTTTTTACTAATATATTCGAAGGAAAGATTTTGAGTATTGGTCAAACAAAAAAATGTAGAGTTATAGGGTAAAAAGGCATCTAACTCAATAATTTTTTTAATATGAACATCAAGAGATTTATGTCCATAGGAACTAAATATTTGATCGTAAGAGTTTTTTATGTTTTTAAAAAGCATAACGTAAAGTTATACTAACATATTTAAACCTTTTGCTTAAAAAAGATGTTTTAGTTGAAATGCAAATAAATTAGTTGAAAGGCCATTCCTACAAAGTATTTTTTTTAATATAAAAACCTCCTTTTCAATTAAGACATCGAAACCAGTCTCACTGCTCCATGTAGTAAAGTTTATTGAAACCGTTTCGCCTGGAGCAGCTATAAACTGAATGATAGAGTTTTCATAATTTAAATAATTTCCAGCAGATCCGCCAGAATCTGTGTAGATGCCACCATCTTGAAAATATTCACACGCATTTAATGTTGCGTTAGCCTGAGTAATTTCTGTTTACGCTTGTACTTGCCATAAACCGAAAGTAATCATAAACGCCATTAAGATTAATGTTTTTTTTTCATGATTTAAAGGTCTAAAAAATAATAAAATAAAAAAACTCCTTTTTTATGAAATAGGAGTTTTGGTCTTCTAGTAAAAAATATATTTAATCATTTCAAAACTTCGTTTTATAAAGGTTGTTAATTCTTCGTCTTTTAAAATTTTTTAGAATAATCTCTGCCAATAAAGCGTTTTTGTATCTTTTCACTTTCTAAAAAACCAATATGAAAAATCTTTTTTTTATCATAAGTATCCTATCTCTTTTTAGTTGTGCTAATGAACCAAATGTTTCAACTGCTCAAAAAGACCAACCTTTAATAGATTATGTGAATCCATTTATTGGCACTGGTGGTCATGGACACACCTACCCCGGTGCTACCATGCCTTTTGGAATGATGCAATTAAGTCCCGATACTCGTTTGGACGGATGGGACGGATGTAGCGGCTATCATTATAGTGACAACATTATCTATGGATTTTCGCATACGCATTTAAGCGGAACAGGTGTTTCCGATTATGGTGATATTTTATTAATGCCCACGAATGCGATTAACTTTAATAATGGTGCAGATGGTAAAAAAGGCTATCGAGCACATTTTTCACATACCAATGAAATTGCAGAACCTGGATATTATAAAGTTAAACTAGATTCAACAAATATAGAGGTGGAGCTTACCGTTTCTAAACGTAGCGGAATGCATAAATACCAATATCCATCTGCCGAAAATCAAATAGTAATTTTAGATCTTATACATCGTGATAAAGTGTTAGATGCGAAGATTGATAAGATTTCTGACACCGAAATACAAGGTTATCGGTTTTCTGATGCTTGGGCAACAGACCAACGTTTGTATTTCTATATAAAAACATCGCATTCATTTAATGATATGTTGCAGTCTCCGCCAGTTTACGGAATGCCTGGAGGTAGAAAAACGGCATTAACATTTAACAACCCAAATAATGATCCTGTTTACATTAAAATAGGAATCTCTGCAGTTGATGAAGAAGGTGCACGTAAAAATCTGGAAGAAGAAATTGCCGATAAATCTTTTGAAACGATTAAAGATGAAGCGCAAAAATCTTGGGAACAACAATTGGAGAAAATAGTCATCGAAAGTTCAAATTCAGATTATAAAACTAATTTTTACACCTCATTATATCACACGATGATTGCTCCTAATCTATACCAAGATGTAGACGGGCGTTATCGAGGTATGGATTTAGAAATTCATAAAACTAAAGATTTTGATTATTATACCGTGTTTTCTTTGTGGGATACTTATAGAGCAGCCCATCCTTTATATACCATTATTGAACAGGAACGAACAAATGATTTCGTCAATACATTTTTAGCAAAATACGATGAAGGTGGTATTATGCCTATTTGGGATTTATCTGCTAATTACACAGGATGTATGATTGGTTATCATGCGGTTCCAGTGATTGCTGATGCTTACTTAAAAGGCATTCGAGATTATGATACTGAAAAAGCATTTAAAGCTATGAAACATAGTGCATTTCAAGATAAATTAGGTTTAAAATCGTATAAAGAATTTGGTTTTGTTCCTATGGAAGAAGAAAGTGAATCTGTTTCAAAAACATTGGAATATGCATACGACGATTGGACCATTGCACAAATGGCAAAGTCGATGGGTAAAGAAGATGATTATGCTTTGTTTTCAAAAAGAGCACAATTCTATAAAAATGTATTTGATCCAGAAACTCAATTTATGAGAGGAAGATTTAGAAATACTTGGTTTGCACCTTTTGATCCTTACGAAGTGAATTTTAATTATACCGAAGCAAATGCATGGCAGTATAGTTTATATGCTCCTCAAGATATTACAGGATTGATGAATTTAATGGGAGGAAAAAAAGCATTGGAAAATCATTTAGACAACTTGTTTATTGCCAATAATGAAACTTCTGGTCGGGATCAAGCAGATATAACGGGATTAATTGGTCAATATGCTCATGGCAACGAACCTAGTCATCATATGGCATACTTATATAATTTTGTAAATGAGCCAGCAAAAACACAAGAAAAAGTACATCAGATTTTAACGGAGTTGTACAAAAATGATCCAGACGGAGTTTCAGGAAATGAAGATTGTGGACAAATGAGTGCTTGGTATGTGTTGAGTTCCTTAGGGTTTTATCCGGTTACTCCTGGTGCTAATCAATATATTATAGGAACACCATTATTTGAAAAAGCAACTATAAATTTAGAGAATAATGAAAATTTTAGCATCCAAGCTAAAAATATCTCAGATACCAATATTTATATTGAAAAGGCATTTTTAAATGATACGGAACTGAACAGAACTTATATCACTCATAATGAAATAATATCTGGAGGAAACTTAACTTTTCATATGACAAATACACCTTCAGAATGGGGAACACAAGAAGGTCAAGAGCCAAAAACCGAAATTAAAGAGCATTTAATTACACCAGCACCATTTATTGCTGAAGGAAAAATTGCTTTTAAAAATAACACTCAAGTTTCTTTAGCAAATACGATTAAGGAAGCAATTATTTATTATAGTATAGATACAGATGATTTTGAAACTTATGTAAGTCCTATTAGCATCACTGCTGAAAGTCAGTTAAAAACATATGCTGAATTAAACGGAATTAAAAGTGATACCCTAAAAACCAACTTTTATAAAATCAATCCAAATATTAGCATTCAATTAGTATCGGAATATTCCAATCAATACAATGCTGGAGGGAATAATGCACTAATAGATGGTATTCGAGGTTCTAAAGATTTTAGAACAGGAGCTTGGCAAGGATATCAAGATACCGATGTAATAGCGATTATTGATTTAGGAAGTATTCAAGATTTTAAAACTGTTGAGGTTAGTTTTTTACAAGATCAACGAAGTTGGATATTTCTCCCTACTGAAGTAACCTGTTATGTTGCTACAGGAAAAACATTTAATAAAAGTTTACCTGCTCAAATTGTAGTAGCAGAAGTGCCTTCTTCAGAAACAGAGATTAAAACATTAAAGTTTAATATGGGAGGGTACAGTGCTCGTTATATAAAAATAGTAGCTAAAAATTTAGGTGATTTACCTAAATGGCATTTAGGTTCACCACATCAAGGAAAAGCTTGGGTTTTTATAGATGAAATAACAATTAAATAAATTATACCTATACAAAAGGAGCGTCAATTGGAAGCACCTTAACTTTTCGGTTTTCAATATTAAAACGATCGCTATTAGAAAGCACATGGACAGTTAAATTTGCCATAGTCATTGGTGTGCCTTCTGGTAATACTTTTTCGTTATTGTGAGTTAATGTTTTAGGGTCAAATATGATAACCATACCAGAGCCAATCACTTCAAACTCATTATTTTTAATTATAAGTCCAGTGTCTTCAGCTAAACCAATACCTAATAAATTTGGAAATTTTGCAACAGCTTCAGATTGTCTGCCAAAACGACCTCTCATAATAAAATGAGTATCGAAAATTAATTCTGGAATTAAACCAAGACCTTCTCTCATTATTACGGCACCTTTTATAAATGAATCAGTGCTACTTCCTCCTGCAATCATTTCATTAGCCATTACCATTGCTCCTGCACTTGTTCCAGCAATCACAAAACCTGCTTCGTTTTTATAACGTTCTAGTAATATTTTATGAATGGTAGTTCCGCCGATTTTATCAGAAATCTTAGATTGATTCCCACCAGAAAACATAATACAATCTGCTGATTTAATTAAATCGATTGATTCTTGTTTTTCTGAATCTTTTTTGCTTCTTATGTCAAGAACAAGAACATTTGTGCACCCTAATTTTGTGAAGGCATCAATGTAATTTTCACCCACTTCAACTGGAATACTTGAAGCAGTAGGAATCACTATAATCTTGGACTCAGTTCCTCCACATTCCTTCACTACGTGAGAAAGAATTCCTTCTTCTATATATTCTAAGGTATATTGTTCGTGAGTATTTCTATCACCTTTATCTTCATTACCGCCAATTGGGATAAGCGTTCCTTTTGTCATGCTATGTTTTTTTCTTCGGCAAAAATAAACTAATTTTTTTACGGAAAAATTTATATATTTATAAACTTTCACTAGAATTAAAACAAAGCACCCGCTTTCTCGGGATATACATATGGAAATAAGAAGTATAAACGCCATGCGCGGTCCCAATTATTGGTCAGTTCGTCGTCACAAATTAATTGTGATGGTTTTAGATTTACAAGAAATGGAAGAATTGCCTTCTAATAAAATTGAAGGATTTCGAGAGCGGTTAGAAGCAATGTTTCCAACCATGTTTGAACATCGATGTTCTGTTGGTACTCCTGGTGGTTTTTTTGAAAGAGTAAAAGAAGGAACTTGGATGGGTCATATTATTGAGCATATTGCATTAGAGGTGCAAACTCTTGCTGGAATGGATACGGGCTTTGGAAGAACACGTGGTTATGGAGAAGAAGGAGTATATAATGTTGTGTTTTCCTATATAGAAGAAAATGTGGGACGTTACGCTGCGGCAGTTTCCGTAAAAATTTGTGAAGCGTTAATTGCTGGAGAAGACTATGCATTGGAAGACGATATTCAGAAAATGCGAGAAATTCGTGAAGATGAGCGATTAGGACCTAGTACAGGTTCTATTGTTGAGGAAGCTGTAAGTAGAGGGATTCCTTGGATTCGTTTAAATAAATATTCCTTAGTACAATTAGGCTATGGTGCCAATCAAAAAAGAATTCAAGCTACGGTAACTAGTGAAACCAGTAGTATTGGAGTTGAAATTGCCTGTGATAAAGAAGATACAAAATATTTGTTAGAACAAGCAGAAGTTGAGGTGCCACGTGGTGATATTATCCGTAAAGAACGAAGTTTAGAAGAAGCATGTAATTATGTAGGTTTTCCTTTAGTGATTAAACCTGTGGATGGAAACCATGGAAGAGGAATAACTGTAGATATAAATAGCCTTGAAGAAGCTTTAATTGCATTTAATCATGCGAAAGAAAGTTCTCGAAGTGGAGCTATTATTGTAGAGAAATTTGTTGTTGGTGATGATTATAGATTGTTAGTGATTAATAATCAATTGGTAGCTGCAGCAATACGAACTCCTGCACATGTGGTTGGAAATGGAAAATCAACCATACAGGAACTTATCGATGTTGTAAATAGCGATCCACGCAGAGGATACGGTCATGAAAAAGTGTTGACTCAAATCACTACTAATGAATTAACAAAAACATTAATTAAAGATGCTGGATATACATTAGATTCAGTTTTGCCAGAAGATGAACGATTAATATTAAAAGACACTGCTAATTTAAGTACAGGAGGAACAGCTGAGGATGTAACAGATATTGTTCATCCTGCTAATGTTTCTATGGCAGAGCGAATTTCAAAAATAATTGATTTAGATATTTGTGGAATTGATATTATGACTTCAGATATTACTAAGCCACTTTCAGATACTGGTGGTGCGGTGTTAGAAGTAAATGCAGGTCCAGGATTTAGAATGCACTTGGCTCCAACCACAGGTTTACCAAGAAATGTAGCAGCTCCAGTAATCGATAAATTATTCCCAAAAGGGAAAAACGGTCGAATTCCAATTATTGCAGTAACAGGAACCAATGGAAAAACAACAACAACAAGATTGTTAGCACATATAGCAAAAATGAATGGTCATCGAGTAGGATATACCACTAGTGATGGTGTTTATATTCAAAATAGATTATTGATGACAGGAGATTGTACAGGACCTTCTAGTGCAGAGTTTGTTCTAAAAGATCCAACAGTCAATTTTGCTGTTTTAGAAAGTGCTAGAGGAGGGTTGCTTAGAGCAGGTTTAGGTTTTGAAAAATGTGATGTAGCTATTGTAACAAATGTGGCAGCAGATCATTTAGGGTTAAAAGGGATTCATACCATAGAGCAATTAGCTAAAGTAAAAGGAGTAGTTCCAGAAACGGTTTTACCAGATGGGTATGCTATCTTAAATGCAGATGATGAATTGGTGTATGATATGCGAAGAAACATAGAATGTAATTTAGCCTTATTCTCGATGGATGAAAACAATCCACATATTTTGGCTTTACAACGTAAAGGAGGTATTACCGCAGTATATGAAAATGGTTATGTTACCATTTGTCGTGGTGAATGGAAAATGAGGGTAATGAAAGCAGAAAATATTCCATTAACTTATGGTGGGAAAGCTAAATTTATGATTCAAAATGTACTTCCTGCAATTCTTGCTGCAAATGTTCAAGGAATTAGTATTGAAGATATGAAAGCAGCTTTAGAGACTTTTATTCCTTCAGCATCTCAAACCCCAGGAAGATTAAATCTTTTTAAGTTTAATGATTTTAGTATTCTTCTAGATTACGCTCACAATCCAGCTGGAATGAGAGCTCTTAAAGATTTTACAGACGAATTAGAAGCGACTGTTAAAGTTGGAATTATTGCTGGTATTGGTGATAGACGCGTAGAAGATAATAACGAAATGGGATCCATTGCTGCCGAAATGTTTGATGAAATTATCATCCGTCAGGATAAACGTTTAAGAGGTAAATCGGAGGAAGAACTCATTAAAATGCTTGATGATGGTATTAAAATGAAGGATCCAAATAAAAAAATAACTATTATTCCTTCTGAAAGAGAAGCCATTTTATATGCTGTAAAAAATGCGGTAAAAGGATCGTTGATTATTTTAAGTAGCGATGTAATTCCTGATGCTTTAGAATTAGTTAAGGAATTAAAGGAATTAGATTCTAAAGGAAAATTAAATGAAATATAAAAATTGAAAACCCACCACAGATGTGGTGGGTTTTCGCCCCAAATTTGATTAATAACGAACGTTACTAACCTACTTATGTAATATGCTAATTTACAAAAAAAGTAATTTTCTGTCGCAAAGATGTAGTGGTAATCTTACAAATAATTTATAAATAAAGGTATTAAGTAGTTAATTGTAAGTGTTTTATTATTTTTTGTTGTAAAAATCAGAGGGTACATTAGTGTAATTATTATCTTTATAAATGGATACGCTAAAATATTCGTGTATTGAATAATAACCAGTTTCTCCCTTTTTATTTATTGCGATATAACCGACTTGAAAATTCTTGTAGCTGTCATTTTTGGATACAATACGATTTATAGCTTCTTCACAAGCTTCTTGAGGAGTTTTACCTTGCCTCATTAATTCTACAATTAAAAAGCTTCCAACGGTCTTTAAAACCTCTTCTCCCATACCAGTTGCTGTTGCTCCACCAATTTTATTGTCTATAAATAATCCAGATCCAATTATAGGTGAATCTCCAACTCGTCCAGCCATTTTATAAGCTAAACCGCTTGTAGTACAACCTCCTGAAATATCGCCATTTTTATCAATAGCAAGCATACCAATAGTATCATGGTTTTCTATATTAATTATGGGCTTATAGTTAGCTTCTTTTTTCCAGTCTTCCCAAGCTTTTTTTGAAGTTTCTGTTAAAAGGTTTGTTTTTTCAAACCCTTTTGAAATAGCAAATTTTTCAGCACCTTTCCCTGCTAAAATTACATGTGGTGTATCTTCCATTACTTTCCTTGCAACAGAAATAGCGTGAACAATATTTTGCATATAAACTACAGAGCCGTAGTTGCCATTTTTATCCATGATACAAGCGTCTAAAGTCACATGGCCATCTCTGTCTGGGCGACCTCCATTTCCAACAGATTGATTGTTTAAATCAGCTTCCTCAACCATGCAACCTCTTTCAATGGCGTCCATGGACGAACTTCCTTCTTCTAATAATAATCCTGCTTTTTTAGTCGCATTAGGAACATCCCACGTTGAAATTACAATGGGAAAATTTTCTTTTGTATTAATTAATGAATTTTTTTCAATCTCATTAACCTTGTTTGAGGGTGTATTAGCAAGTATAGTAGTTCCAACTGCAACCCCAATTCCTGATAACGAAGCTCTTTTTAAAAATTTTCTTCTTTTCATTTAAATTTTACTTAGACTTTAAATGTAGTAATTTTATTAAAACCAAGTTAAAAAACTTAGAATCTAAATAGATCTTTTTCTAAAGGTGGTATATTTAAAATCTTAATTAGTTAGGTTATTTATGCGTTGGTTTATTTTTATTATTATATACACACTTGTCGATTTATATGCGTTTCAAGCAATTAGAACTCTTTCAAAAAATGGGTGGCTTGCAGGATTTTATTTTTTAATATCGATTTCAATTATTGTAGCTCTTTATGTTATATTAAATTCTAATGATTCAACTCATTTTATGCAACCTCCTAAAAATTATCTATTTGGATTGTTTTTAGCTGCTTTTCTACCAAAATTATTAATGGTTATCTTTATGTTTGGAGAAGATATTATGCGTTTTTTTATCGGTTTATTTTATAAAATATCTGAAAACGAAACGGATTTTTATTTACCTTCTAGAAGGAAATTTATTAGCACAATAGCTTTAGGAATTGCAGCCATCCCATTTACATCATTACTTTATGGAATGATAAAAGGGCGCTATAACTTTAAGGTTTTACAATATGAATTAGAATTTGATGATTTACCTGAAGCTTTTGATGGCTTTACCATAACTCAAATAAGCGATATCCATAGTGGAAGTTTTGATAATAAAAGTAAAATTAGTTATGCCGTTGATTTAATAAACGAACAGCAAAGTGATGTTATACTTTTTACGGGTGATTTGGTAAACAATGTTGCTGAAGAAATGAATGAATGGAAAGAGTTGTTTTCAACATTAAAAGCAAAAGAAGGGGTTTATTCTATTTTAGGAAATCATGATTATGGAGATTATGTAAAATGGGAAAGAAAAGAGGATAAGATTAATAATTTAAACAAATTAAAAAACATTCAATCTAAAATGGGATGGGATTTGTTGCTAAATGAAAATCGTTTTATTGAAAGGAATGGTCAAAAAATAGCAATAATTGGTGTTGAAAATTGGGGAGAAAATGGGTTTAAACAAGCAGGAGATTTGGATGTAGCTTGTGAAAATATTGACCATAAAGATTTTAAAATATTATTAAGTCACGATCCTTCTCATTGGAAATCAATAGTAAAGCTTGATGATCGTCATTTTCATCTAACTTTAAGTGGTCATACTCACGGAATGCAATTTGGAATAGAAATTCCGGGTTGGATAAAATGGAGTCCCATAAAATATCGTTATGAAAATTGGGCTGGTATTTATGAAGAGCAAGGAAGGTTTCTAAATGTTAATCGTGGATTTGGGTATTTAGGGTACCCCGGAAGAGTTGGTATTTGGCCAGAAATATCTGTAATCAAACTTAAAAAAAAACGAGTTAATGTATAATCCCTTGAAAAGCCTATATTTGTATAACAAATTTTTACCAAACAGTTAAAATTATGTCAAAATTTGGAGAATTAATTGAAGCTCCTGTACCAGTCTTATTAGACTTTTATGCAGATTGGGATGAAGCATGTAAAGGAATGCATCTAGTATTAAGAGATGTTGCTGCTGCTTTAGGTAATAAAGCTAGAGTAATAAAAATTGATATTGAAAAAAACGAAGAACTATCTAAAGCTCTTCGTGTAAAAGGATTGCCAACACTAATGATTTATAAGCAAGGCGAAATGAAATGGCGCCAAAGTGGAGAGCAAGACGCGAAAACACTTATTGGCTTGGTAAATGAGTATGTGTAATTACAGCTTTATAGATTCACAATTTAAAGTATTGCTTTTCAAATAATCCAATACTTTCGGTAAAACATACCTTAACTTTTCGTTGGATTTTAAACTATCGTGAAAAACAACAATACTACCTACTTGTATATTTTTTAAAACATTTTCTAAGCATTTTTCTTTTGATATTTTAGTGTCAAAATCTGCGCTTAAAACATCCCACATAATAATTTGATATCCTTTTTTTTGAAGCAATTTAGATTGTTTAGATGTTAACTTTCCAAAAGGAGGTCTAAAAAGATTGGTTATTGGTGAATGGTGAGAGGTGATTGAAGATTTGTCATTTTGAATTAGATTCAGACTGTCTTCATATTTTTCACAATTATTTATATAGTCTTCAGTTTTTGTTTTCCAACCGTTTAGATGGTGAAAAGTATGATTTCCTATGGAGTGCCCTTCTTCAATTAATTGTTGAAAAACGTTTGGATGTTTGTTTACATTATCACCAATACAAAAAAATGTAGCTTTTGCCTTATGTTGTTTTAAAATTTCAATAACCCAAGGTGTAACTTCTGGAATTGGACCATCATCAAAAGTTAAGTAAACAGAATTTTTAGAATTTGGAAACGCCCAAACTCGTTTCGGAAATAACCGATGAACAAATTTGGGCGTTTTTACCAAATAGGGTTTCATATTATTGCATTGAATCCTCCATAACTTGAGGAATAGTATCTAAAGGAATTTCGTTATTCTTGTCATTCAGTAATTCTTCCTTAACATCTAGCATATCATTTTCATCTTGTGAAAAATTAAATAGTTGCAAATAGGTATTGAATTTTTCTGCTTCTACAATCGTATATTCTTCTGTATCGTAAGAAGCTAAAACATCAATTAATCCTCTGTATCTTCCTAAATCACTAAATATTTCATCGCCAATTGCTTCTTGTCTACTATAACTTAATTTACTGTAGAAAAGTAAATGTTCTTGATAATGTTTGACTACAGATTGGTAAACTTCTCTAGCTTTATCATCTTTATCTATTTGATAATAGCCTAAAATAAATGGTTCTATTAGCGAATAGAATTCAAAATAGTCTACAGGCATTTTTTCCATAGCTAGATCGTATATTTTTTCAGCTTTTTCAAACTTACCTTCTTCAATTAATGCGCTCGCTAACCTAGACATATTGCTTCGGTAAGTTATACCATTTCTACGAGTCTCTACATCGTGGTATATTTCAGGATCACCACTATTACCCCATTTCCAGTTCATCACAATGTCATACATCTTATCAGTATCAATTCTTCCCATATCATAAGGATTTCCTTTGTCTAAAGGAGTGCGAATAGGGACTAATTTATAAACAACACCTTCTAGTTGTAGGTACTCTTTCATCCAAATGTAATCGTCATCACCAAACGCACCACCACTAAAATAAATTGGACGTTCCCAGTTATTATTTGCAATTACATCTAACATTAAAAGGCGATTTTTATAAAGCACATCTCCTTTTAAAACAATGTCTATATAAGGAACAATCTTATCAGCATCTTTAGGGTCCACAATGCCATTACGTAAAACGGCTTCTTTATCAACAGGAACTCTAAGTACTTTTGAAGGAAATGTATTTGCCCACTTTCTGCTTTCTAGTTCTACTTGGGTTTTTTTACTGTCATCCGCAACAAAATCCATCCAGTCTTTAATATTAATGGTGTCTTTTCTTGTTTGTTGATAGAAAAGAAAATCTCTTGATCCATATTTATATTTATTGTGGGTTAATTGTGAAGGAATAGGATCGCTGCTAAAAGCTTTCTTCTTCATATCGTCGATATACCAATCTGTTTGAAATAAACTGGTGTTTACAACCCTTACATCTTGCCTGTAACCTTCTATACCTTGTGCATACCATAATGCAAACGTGTCATTATCTCCAATGGTAAATATAATTGCATTCTCATCACAAGAATCCAAATACATTTTCGCCATAGATTGCGCAGTGTATCTATTAGAGCGGTCATGATCATCCCAATTTTGTGAGCCCATTAATACTGGAACTGTTAAAGCAGTAACAGCAAGAACAAGAGGTACCGCTAATTTTGGTTTTACTTTTTCTTTAACTATTTCAAATAAAGCATAAACTCCAAAACCTATCCACATGGCAAATACGTAAAAGGAACCTACCAATGCATAATCCCGTTCTCTTGGTTCAAAAGGACGTTCATTTAGGTATATTTTTAAAGCAATACCTGTAAACAGGAAGAATATTAAAAGCACCCAAAAGTTTTTAGGATCATTTTTAAAATGAAAAAGAATCCCTATAATCCCTAGTAATAAAGGGAGCATAAAATAAGTATTTCTTGCTTTATTATTTTCGGCATCACTAGCTATAAATTCTTGTGGACCTAACCTAGCGTCATCAATAAAACTTATTCCGGTAAGCCAATTTCCGTGTAAATCGGTATATTCACCTTGTTTGTCATCCTGTCTTCCACTAAAATTCCACATAAAATAACGCCAATACATATATCCAAATTGGTACTCAAACATGTATGACATATTTTGCATAAATGTAGGCTTTTGAATATCTAAAAAAGGCCCAAAATCTTTCAAAAAACTATCAAAATCATCAGCTCCAACCTTTCCTTCTCTAATGTCTTGATTAAAGTCCCTAACAATATCGACCAAACGAGATTCCCCTAAATAATCTCTTTTAATGGTGTATTCAAGGCCTCCTGTAAATTCCATGTAATTAGAACTGTGCTCTGTACTCCACATTCTAGGGAAGAATCCTTTTTGTGCATCATCGGTATTTTGAGAAGCGTTTACGTAGTCATTTACTATAATATATTTTCCATTTTTCTCATCTTTTTCAAACTTAGGCTTGTCATCTTTATATGGGTTGTTAGGATCGAGGCCTACATATTTTTCGGTAAACAATGGGCCGTGAAAAAGATGGGTTTCAGGATATTGTTCTCTGTTGTAATAAGCAAGTAACTCACGTGCATTATTAGGGTTGTTTTCGTTAATCATGGTACCTGCATTTGCTCTAACAGGAAGCATAACCCAACTTGAAAATCCAATAAAAATAAATAATACGGAAAGTAATAATGTATTAAGTTTCACTAAATCGTTATTTCTAGTATAACGTAGTAAAAAGTAAAAAAGAGCTATAAAGAGTATGCCGGCGATAATAGTTCCTGAATTAAAAGGAAGTCCGATACTGTTAATGAAAAATATTTCAGAAGCACTAAAAAACTTTAAAGTCATTGGTAATAATAACTTGAAAATAAAAAGCAAAATAGCGACCATTACCACATTAGCAATAATGAAATTTTTAATAGTAACTGTTTTATAATTCTTAAAGAAATAAAGCATTCCCATAGCAGGAATAGTAAGAAGTCCCATAAAATGAACTCCAAATGACAGTCCAATAACAAAAGCAATTAAAACAACCCATCGATCCCCTCGAGGTGAATGCATGTCTTTTTCCCATCGCAATGCTAAATAAAACAATACGGACATTATAAAAGCAGCCATTGCGTATACTTCAGCCTCTACAGCATTGAACCAAAAACTATCAGAAAAAGCAAAAGTTAAAGACCCAATAACGGCACTTCCTAAAATTGCATAACTACTTTCTTTAGTGATTGTATTATTTTTTGAAATGATATTTGTAAGTAATAATGTAAGTGACCAAAACATAAAAAGAATGGTAAAGGCACTTGCAAAGACTGACATTAAATTAATGGTCAGTGCAATATTGGTTGCTTCCATAGCAAAAATGGAGAAAAAAGCGCCCAATAATTGGTATAAAGGAGCTCCTGGAGGATGTCCTACTTCTAAGTTACTAGAAGTAGTAATATACTCACCTGCATCCCAAAAACTAGCCGTAGGCTCTACGGTTAGCCAATAAGTAACTAAAGCAATGGTGAATACAAACCAGCCTAAAATATTATTCCATTTTTTAAAGTTGAAGGAATCCATAAATAATTTCAATTTTATTTGGGGCGAATTTACTAATAAAATATATACCTCCAAGTTAAAAAAAGGTAACGTAAATAGGGAGAAGATATTTTGACTAAAAAAATAAGAATTAAAATTTTAAATATTTTTACAAAAATATTTGTACAAGCCAAAGTTTGTATTAAATTTGCATCCGCATTACGGTATTGGCCCATGGTGTAATTGGTAACACGTCTGCTTTTGGTGCAGAAGAGCCTAGGTTCGATCCCTAGTGGGCCAACAAAAATAAAATCCCAATTCAAATATTGAATTGGGATTTTTTATTTTTAACCTAAATCTTAAATGTCATCACTGGCATGTTGGCGTGATTTACTAGGTCTTCACTGACACTGCCGTTAAAAAAGTGAGAAATTCCTTTTCTGCCATGAGTACCCATCCCTATTAAATTTGCATTGGTTTCGCTTGCGAAATTTAAAATTCCTTTCTCTATAGAAGTATCATTATATATATGGATGCTAATACTTTCTTCGTTTTGGTCTTTTACGAAATCTTTTATTATTTTGTTAATTTCCTGTGTTGTTTTAAAGCCACTTGGGGTATTAACATAAAGTAAGTTTAAATGCGAATTGGTCGCTTCTGCAAATTTTTGTGCTTCTTTAAAAGGAGCTTGACATTCCTCAGAGAAATCGGTAGCATACACAAAGTTATCAGTTTTAAAATCTAAATGCTCGTTTTTAATTACTAATACAGGTATTTTAGAGGTTCTCACTACTTTTTCAGTATTACTACCTATAAACATTTCCATAAAACCATTAATTCCGTGTGATCCCATAATAATAAGATCAATATCCTTTTCTTTTACAACTTCACTTACGTCATTGTAGATTTCACCGTGACCAATAATTGCCTCATGAATAAGCAAACCGTCTAAGTAGGGTTTTTTTAACAATTCGTCAAAATGTTTTTCGGCAAGTTTTATAAAGAATAGTGATTCTGGCATGGCTCCAGAGCTTCCTGAAGTTGATAGATGAGTTGGTAGTTCAAGGGAGTTCAATATATAAATTTCACTTCCATTTTTTTTAGCCATTTGAGCAGCTACTTTTAATGCGTTTTCTGCTTGTTCGGAAAAATCAGTAGGGACTAATATACGTTTCATAGGTTGCTTTTTTATTACTTTAATTAAAGGTTTTAAATTACAAAAATAATTCGGAAGAATAAAGGTTTTTTTAAAAGTTAAAAAAACACTATATTTGCACCGAATTTGATACGAAACTAGCTGAGGGGACCAAAAGTCCCCTCTTTTTATAGCTAAAATTGATGAAAGAAAAAGTAAAAAATCTACTAGATCAGGCCTTAGAGGATAATAAATCGTTATTTTTAATTGATTTTAAAATTATAGAAGGCAATCAAATAAAAGTAATAATTGATGGTGATCAAGGTGTAACCGTAAATGATTGCATTGCAGTAAGTAGAGCTATAGAGCATAATATTGATAGAGAAGAAATTGATTTTTCGTTAGACGTTGCTTCGGCAGGTGTCTCAGAGCCACTTTCGATGCCTCGTCAATATAAAAAAAATATTGGGCGTACCTTAAAAGTGAAAACCCAAAATAATGATGTTTTAGAAGGGAAGCTTATAAAAGTAGATGATAACGAAATAGAGCTTAATTGGAAAGCTCGCGAGCCTAAGCCTATTGGTAAGGGTAAAGTTACCGTTCAGAAAGAAGCGGTTTTAGAATATAAAGATATTGTTGAAGCAACAGTGGTGATAACATTTAAATAGAAGAATATGGAGAATTTAGCATTAATTGATTCTTTTTCAGAATTTAAAGATGATAAGTTAATTGACAGAGTAACATTAATGTCGATTTTAGAGGATGTTTTTAGAAACGCTCTAAAAAGAAAATATGGTGATGATGATAATTTTGATATCATTATCAATCCAGATAAAGGAGATTTAGAAATTTGGAGAAATCGTGTAGTAGTTGCTGATGGTGAAGTAGAAGAGCCAAATCAAGAAATTTCATTAAGCGATGCCCAAAAAATTGAATCTGATTACGAAATTGGTGAAGATGTTGCCGAAGAAGTAAAATTAATAGATTTAGGACGTCGTTCAATTTTGGCTTTACGTCAAAATTTGATATCAAAAATTCACGAACACGACAATACTAATATCTTTAAGTATTTTAAAGACTTAGAAGGAGAAATTTATACAGCAGAAGTTCATCACATTCGTCATCGTGCTATCATTTTATTAGACGACGACGGGAATGAATTAATTTTACCTAAAGAAAAACAGATACCTTCAGATTTTTTCAGAAAAGGAGACAATGTAAGAGGAATTATTGAAAGCGTTGAGCTTAAAGGAAACAAGCCTTCTATAGTAATGTCTCGTGCACATCCAAAATTTCTAGAGAAATTATTTGAACAAGAAATTCCTGAAGTGTTTGATGGGTTAATCAATGTTAAAAAAGTAGTTCGTATTCCTGGAGAAAAGGCAAAAGTAGCCGTAGATTCTTATGATGACCGTATAGATCCTGTTGGAGCTTGTGTGGGAATGAAAGGATCTCGTATTCACGGTATTGTTCGCGAATTAGGAAATGAAAATATTGATGTAATTAATTACACAACAAATACTCAATTATTTATAACTCGTGCTTTAAGTCCTGCTAAAGTTACTTCTATCAAATTAGATGAGGTAAACAAAAGGGCAGAAGTAATATTAAAGCCAGAAGAAGTTTCTAAAGCAATTGGACGTGGAGGACACAACATTAGATTAGCAGGTTATTTAACAGGTTATGAAATTGATGTATTACGTGAAGGAGCTGAAGAAGATGTGGAATTATCAGAATTTAAAGATGAAATAGAAGATTGGGTCATCAAAGAATTTGAAAAAATTGGATTGGATACTGCTAAAAGTGTATTGGAAAATAATCTTGCAGAATTGGTAAAAAGAACCGATTTAGAAGAAGAGACAATACAAGAGGTATTAAATATATTAAAAGAAGAATTTGAAGATTAAGTAGTTAAATCAACTATATATTTTTAAATTTAAAGTGAAAAACAGGAGAAAGCATTTATATGTCTGAAGTAAAAACAATGAGACTTAATAAAGTACTACGTGAATTCAATATTTCATTGGATCGTGCTGTAGAATTTTTAAGCTCTAAAGGGTACGAGGTGGAGTCTCGACCTACCACGAAAATTTCTAACAAAGAATACCAAGTGATGTTTGAAGAGTTTCAAACAGACAAAAGTAAAAAGGTAGCCTCTAAAGAAGTTGGTGAAGAGAAAAGAAAAGAGAAGGAAGAAATTCGTTTAGCCTCTGAGCGTGAGCTTGAAGAAAGGCAGAAAAGGATTGAAGCTTCTAGAAAAGTTATAAAAGCAGAAGTTAAGCTTGAAGGACCTAAGAAAGTTGGGAAAATCGATCTTGATACTAAAAAACCTGTAAAGGAAAAGAAAGAGGCTGTTAAAAAAGAAGTTCCTACTCCTGTAAAAAAAGAAACTTCTGTAAAAGAAGAAAAAGCTGTTGAGCCTAAAGCAACTAAAGAAGAGCCAAAAGTGATTTCTAAAGAGGTAGCTCCAAAAGCTATTGAAAAAGAAGTTGCTAAAGAAGCGCCTAAAACTGTTAAAAAAGAAGTTTCTACTCCTGTAAAAAAAGAAACTCCAGCAGTAAAAAAGGAAGAAAAAACGACTAAAACTCCTTCAGTTAAAAAAGAAACTCCAAAAGTTGAAACTGTTGTGCCTAGTAAAGATCCAGATGCAATAGAGGAACCAGTGAAAGTGGTTACTCAATACAAAAAACTAGATGGCCCAAGAATTATTGGTGAAAAAATAGATTTATCACAATTTAAAAAGCCAGAAAAGAAAAAGAAAGTTACTACGGATGCTGATAAAGATAAAAGAAGTAAACGTAGGAGAATAAGTAAAAGTCCTCCAAGAGGAGGAACTCGAGTTGGAGCCCCACAAAGTAGAGGTGGAGTTCGTAAAAAAGTTGCACATACTCCAAAAGAAGAGCCTAGTGAAGCTGATGTACAAAAACAAGTACGAGAAACTCTGGAGAAACTTCAAGGTAAATCTTCAAAAGGAAAAGGAGCTAAGTATAGAAGAGATAAAAGAGATGTGCATCGTCAAAAAACAGAAGACGATCAAGCAATACAAGAAGCAGAAAGTAAATTACTTAAAGTAACAGAATTTGTTACAGTAAGTGAGGTTGCAACTATGATGGATGTACCAGTTACACAAATTATTTCTACTTGTATGGCATTAGGAATGATGGTGACAATGAATCAACGTTTGGACGCTGAGACATTAACTATTGTTGCAGATGAATTTGATTATGAGGTTGAGTTTATAACATCAGACATTGAAGAAGCAGTTCAAGTTGAAGAAGATGCGCCAGAAGATTTAATACACCGAGCTCCTATTGTAACAGTAATGGGACATGTCGATCATGGTAAAACTTCATTATTAGATTATGTACGTAAAGAAAACGTAATTGCAGGAGAGTCTGGAGGGATTACACAGCATATAGGTGCTTATAGTGTAACTTTAGAGGATGGACAGCAAATTACATTTTTAGATACACCTGGTCACGAGGCGTTTACAGCGATGCGTGCCAGAGGTACACAGGTAACTGATTTAGTGATTATTGTGATTGCAGCAGATGATTCAATTATGCCTCAAACTAAAGAGGCAATAAGTCATGCTCAAGCAGCAGGAGTACCTATAATATTCGCAATAAATAAAATAGACAGACCAGCTTCTAATCCTGAAAAGATTAAAGAAGGTCTTGCTCAAATGAACCTTTTAGTAGAAGATTGGGGTGGTAAAATTCAATCACACGATATTTCTGCAAAAACAGGTGAAGGTGTTAATGAGTTATTAGAAAAAGTATTATTAGAAGCTGAATTACTTGAACTTACTGCAAATCCTAAAAAATTCGCAAATGGTACTGTAGTTGAAGCATTTTTAGATAAAGGTAGAGGATATATTTCAACAATATTAGTTCAAGGAGGAACCTTGAAAATTGGAGATTATATGCTGGCAGGACAATGTAGTGGTAAAGTAAAAGCAATGCATGATGAGCGTGGGCATAAAGTTTTAGAAGCAGGGCCTGCAACGCCAATATCAATTTTAGGATTGGATGGAGCCCCGCAAGCTGGTGATAAGTTCAATGTTTTTGAAGACGAACGTGAAGCAAAAGCAATTGCATCTAAACGAACGCAATTACAACGTGAACAATCTGTAAGAACTCAACGTCATATTACTTTAGATGAAATAGGACGAAGAATTGCACTTGGAGACTTTAAAGAATTGAATGTAATTCTTAAAGGTGATGTGGATGGATCTGTTGAAGCATTAACAGACTCTTTCTTGAAATTATCAACAGACGAAATACAAGTAAATATTATACATAAAGCAGTTGGAGCCATTACAGAGAGTGATGTATTATTAGCTTCTGCTTCCGATGCGATTATTATTGGATTTAACGTGCGACCTATGGGTAATGCCCGTCAGATTGCTGATAAAGAAGAAATCGATATCAGAATGTATTCGATTATTTATGCTGCAATTAACGACCTGAAAGATGCCATGGAAGGGATGTTATCTCCAGAAATGAAAGAAGAAATTACAGGTACTGCTGAAATTAGAGAAACATTTAAAATTTCTAAAGTAGGAACTATTGCAGGTTGTATGGTTCTAAGCGGGAAAATTTATAAAGATGCTGAAATTCGATTAATTCGTGAAGGAGTTGTTGTTTATACTGGAGTATTATCTTCATTAAAACGATTTAAAGATGATGCCAAAGAAGTAGCGAAAGGATATGATTGTGGTATGCAAGTTAAAAATTACAATGAAATTAAAGAAAATGATATTATTGAATGTTTCAGGGAAGTAGCTGTTAAGAAAAAACTTAAATAGTATTCTTTTAAATAATATATAATTAAAAAAAAACGGCTTTTATAGCCGTTTTTTTTTTGCTTTTATATTTTATGAGAATTGTCATAGGAAACTTAATTAATGATGAATATTTTTACACCTTAATTAAGATCCCTTCAATCATTAAAGAAGGGTGTTAATTACACAACTTTAACATTTAAATTAATCATTATGAAAAATTATTTTTTAGCAATTTCTTTATTTTTTTCAAGTTTTGTTGTTCTAGGACAGGCGGGACATATTATGCAAGGAGTTGGTGCTGTAAATATGTCAATGGGTGGAGCTGCTACAGCGCAACCGCTTGATATTAATGGAGCCATGCAATGGAATCCCGCTGCACTTTCTGTATTTGATGGAAAAACACTATCCTTAAATGTAGGGGCATTCTTTTCGTCACCAACACTAAGTTCATCTTTACCAGCTGGAATGTTAGGAGAAGGAGCGCCAGCTGTAAGCGGTGTTACTGAGGATGATAGAGGTACTTCTGTCATGCCATCATTGGCATTTATGTGGGGGAAAGAAGGAAGTAAACATACTTTTGGAGCATCAGCTTTTGGTATTAGTGGTTTTGGTGTTACTTTCCCAGAAGAAAGCAATAATCCATTTAGCTCTAATTTTAACCCTAACGAAAACTCTAATCCAATTAATTACCCGCAAGCTGCAGGTGGATTTGGACATATAGAATCTGATTATATGTTATTGCAAATAGGTTTAACTTATGCTTATCAAATTACGGATCAATTTTCAATTGGAATACAACCCAATTTTAACTATGCATCATTAGAATTAGCGCCTAATCCAATTGCTTCTCCAGATTTCCCAGCAGAAATGGGTGGAACAGGCAAAGGATACCCAAATGCTGATAAAGCAACTGCAATGGGTTATGGAGGTCAAGTAGGAATATTTTATAATTCAGGAGGAGTTTTAAAATTGGGAGCTTCATATAAATCTAAACAATACTTTGGAGATTTTGATTTTGATCAAAAATATATAGATGGATCAGAGGCGCCAAACGTAACGTTTAATATGAATTATCCTGCTATTTACTCGGTAGGGATGGGATTATCTGGTGGAAAATTTGATTTCGCTTTAGATTTTAGATATGTAGATTACGAAAATACGGAAGGATTTGATACTCAAGGTTGGCAAATTTCTAGTAGCGGACCTACAGAAGGTTTTCCTACTGGAGCTGTAAATGGATTTGGTTGGAATAACATGTCAATTCTTTCATTAGGATTACAATATCAAGCTACAGAAAGATTACCTATAAGAATAGGTTATACGTATAGTTCTAACCCAATTGATGATGAGTTGGCATTTTTCTCCATACCAGCAACTGCAGTTATTGAAAATGCTGCACAAATTGGATTTAGTTATATAATAAATGAAAAAATTGATTTAAGTGCAGTGTATCATTATGGATTTAGAGGAGATGGAGCATCAGGCGAATTATTAAACCCTATGATGATTACCCCAGATAATCCATTAGGAGCTGTTCCAGGTACATCTGTGTCTTATGATATGACTACATCAATGATTCAATTTGGAATTAACTATAGTTTTGGAAAAAACGCTGTAGAAACAATAGACCCTGCTGAATAGAGAATATTTATAACACTAAATATAATGCCCCTTTTCTTTCAATAAATGAAGAAAAGGGGCTTTTCTATTATTGTTTTTTTTAGCTTCTGTCTGGTTTTAATATAAATGCAGCTGGAAATTTATCTTTAATTTCTAACCTGGCACGATCTGCTTCAAAACGAGAACTGAAACTTCCAACCCATACTTTATAATTAGGAGTTTCATATTCTATTGAAGCTGGCCAAGAATCAAAATTGTTTCGATATTCTTTAATAATTTTGTTTGCATCGCTTAACTCGCCATAATATAATTGAATAGTATACCCAACAGCAAGTTTGTTTTCGGCTTCAAGATTTTTCTTTAATGCTAAAATTTCAGGTATTTTTTTGTTTTCATTAATTGTAATGGACGCATTTTGAGCAACTACAATGTTTGAAAAAGTAACTGTTATAATAAAAATGCAAAGGCTTTGATGATAAGATCTAGATTTCATAAAATATAATATTAGTGCAAATGTAAATCATATTAACTCAATAGAAAACTAGTTTATTATTTAGAACTGTTATAAATTATGTATTAACACTTTGTTAGTATTTCTGATATTGATATTAATATCTTATTTTCGTGCCTTTATTAAAGGTAGGTAAGTGCTATTTTAATTAGTACTTTGAAAATGAATGAACTACATGACTAACAATTGAAAATAATTTTAACCATTAGTATGAAAAAGGTGAATTACCGAAATTTATCATCACAATTGTCACTTCTATTGCTAGCTTTATTGCTATCATTTTCAACTAGCACTATAGCGCAAGAAAATGGTGATGCTGTTGCTGGAGAGGCTTTATATAAAGCAAATTGTGCTGCTTGTCATAAACTAGATAAAAAAGGAGTTGGTCCTGCATTGAGAAATGTAGCAGACAAATACGACAGAGATTGGCTTTATAAATGGATTAGTAATAGTCAAGGGTTAATTAAATCTGGCGATTCTAAAGCAGTAGCTTTATTTGCTGAAAACAATAATTCTGTAATGACATCCTTTCCAGGATTGTCAAATGAAGATATTGATAATATCTTAGCGTATTCTAGCTTACCAAAACCTGAACCAAAAGTATCTGAAGCAACTGTTGCTGTCTCTAATGAAGATGACGGTACAATTCAAAATATTGTTTTAGCAGGTTTTGTTTTAGTGTTTTTGTTGTTAGTAGTCATGTTTTACTTAGTAACAAGATCATTAACGAAATTATCTCAAGCTAATGGTGTTGAAGTAGAATCTGAATCTAGAAAACCTTTATGGAAATCTTTTGTTCAGAATCAATTTTTAATGCTGGTTTCAGCAATAATGTTATTATTGGTGTCTGCATATTTTATGTTTGGATTCTTTATGCAAGTAGGAGTTGATCAAGGATATGCTCCTGTTCAGCCAATTCATTACTCTCACAAAATACACGCTGGCGACAATAAAATAGATTGTAATTATTGTCATTCTTCAGCAAGAAAGAGTAAAACTTCTGGAATACCTTCATTAAATGTATGTATGAATTGTCATAAAAACATTGCAGATTACAATGGCGAAGAAGATTTAGCAAATGGATATACGAAAGAATTTTATAACGGAGAAATCGCTAAACTATACGATGCTGTAGGATGGAATGATGAAGATCAAAGTTATACAGGTGACGTAAAACCAGTGAAATGGGTTCGGATTCATAACTTACCTGACTTCGTATACTTTAATCACTCACAACACGTAACAGTTGCAGGTGTAGATTGTCAAAAATGTCACGGTCCAGTTGAAGAAATGGAGATTATGGAGCAATACTCGCCGCTAACAATGGGTTGGTGTATAGATTGCCATAGAGAAACTAACGTTGATTTGAAAAGCAACAAATATTACGAAGATATACACGAAGAGCTTTCTAAAAAATATGATGTAGAGAAATTAACTGCTGCTGAATTAGGAGGATTAGAATGTGGTAAGTGCCACTATTAATAAAAATTAAACGATGGGCCAATATTGGTTCAATCATTAAATTAACTATATAAATGTCATCAAACAAGAAATACTGGAAAAGTGTTGAAGAGCTAAACGAAAATAGCTCTATTGTTAAGGCGCTACAACAAAACGAATTTGTTGAGGAAATACCAGTCGATAAATTTTTAGGGGATAAAGAAACCCTTGAATCTTCTTCAACATCACGTAGAGATTTCTTAAAATATGTAGGTTTTACCACAGCAGCAGCATCTTTAGCTGCTTGTGAAGGTCCTATAAGAAAATCCATTCCTTATGTTGTAATGCCAGACGAAATTGTTCCTGGAGTTGCTAATTATTACGCGTCAACTATTGCTGATGGATTCGATTTCGCTAATGTTTTGGTAAAAACCAGAGAAGGTCGACCAATTAAAATAGAACGAAATCGTGTTTCAGATAGTGTAGGAAGTGTAAATGCACGTGTGCATGCTTCAGTTTTATCTTTATATGATGTTAATAGATTACAATCTCCTAAAGTTGGTGGAGAAACTTCAACTTGGAAAGATTTTGATTCAGCATTAGAAGAAAAGTTAAATGCACTAAATGGACAAGAGGTTGTCTTGTTAACTCAGACATTTGCAAGTCCATCTACATCGAGATTGATTAAAGAATTTACTGCTAAGTATTCTAATGTACGTCATGTAGTATATGACACAGTATCTTCTTCGGAAGCATTAGATGCTTTTCAAAATAAATATGGTTTTAGAGCTTTAGCTGATTACGATTTTTCTGAAGCTGAAGTAATTGTTTCTGTTGGTGCTGATTTCTTAGGTGATTGGCAAGGAGGAGGTTTTGATGCTTCTTATGCAAAAGGACGTATTCCAAGTAAAGGAAAGATGTCTCAACATTTTCAATTTGAAGCTAATATGTCTCTTTCTGGAGCAAATTCAGACAAACGTGTGCCGGTAACTCCATCACAACAACAACAAATTTTAAATGCTTTGACTGGAGGTAGTGCTTCTGGATTACCAGAGTCTATTGTTGCTGCTGTTTCAAAAGCAAAAGCTGCATTACAAAAAGCAGGTAATAAAGGTGTTATTTTAACAGGATTGCCAGATGTTACTGCACAATCTAAAGCGCTTTCATATAATGAAAGTGTTGGAAGTGTTGTAATGGATACTATAAAACCAAAAATGATTCGTAAAGGAAACGCTACAGAAGTTGTAAGCGTTTTAAATGGAGTTGTTTCTGGATCTATAAAAGGTTTGATTTCTGTAGGAGTTGATCCTGTATACTCTTTTCCAAATAGTGAAGCGTTTGCTGAAGCTTATTCTAATTTAGACTTATCGGTTTCCTTTTCTTTTAAAGAAGATGCTACCGCGTCATTATCTCAATTAGTTGCTGCAACTCCACATTATTTAGAATCTTGGGGAGATACACAAATGAAAAAAGGATCTTTTGGTTTAATGCAACCAACAATTCGCCCTTTATTTGATACAAGACAATTTCAAGATTGCTTATTAAAATTAACAGGCAATACAAATAAATATTACGATTATATTAAAGAGACTTGGAGTAATTCTATTTTAGGAACTTCTAGTTGGAACCAAGCATTACACGATGGTGTTCTTGTAAGTGATGTTGAAGTAGAAAATGAAGAAATGCCAATAAGTGTTGGTATGGAATCAAATACTTCTCACGGAGCAATGTCTTCAGCTCTTCAAGAAGGAGGATTGGAACTTACATTGTACACTAAAACATCTATGGGTGACGGACAGCAATCTAATAACCCTTGGTTACAAGAGATGCCTGATCCAATAACAAGAGCTTCATGGGATAATTACTTAACTGTTTCTGCTGCAGATGCTGCTGAAATGGAACTAGTAAATAATAATGTTGCGAATGGTGGATTAAATGGTAGTTATGTAAATGTAACAGTAGGTGATGTTGTTATTGAAGATGTACCGGTATTAATTCAGCCAGGGCAAGCAAAAGGTTCTGTTGGATTAGCATTAGGATATGGTAAAACAGCATCTATTCAATACGAGATGCAAACAGGTGTAAATGCTTATGCACTTTATAACAACTTTTCATCTGTACAAAATATAACAATAGAAAAAGTTTCTGGAGAACACGAATTTGCTTGTGTGCAATTGCACAATACCATGATGGGTAGAGATATTATTCGTGAGACTTCATTAGAAATATTTAATACAAAAGATTCGAAAGAATGGAATCCAGGAACGATGGTATCAAAAGATCATCAGGAGATTTCAGTTGATGATCCAGGTGCTGATTTATGGACATCTTTTGATCGATCTGTGGGACATCACTTTAACCTATCAATAGATCTTAATTCTTGTACGGGTTGTGGTGCTTGTGTAATCGCTTGTCATGCGGAGAATAATGTGCCTGTTGTTGGAAAACAAGAAGTGCGTAAGAGTCGTGATATGCATTGGTTGCGTATTGATCGCTATTATTCAAGTGAAGAAACTTTTGTAGAGGATTTAGAGAAAAAAGACGTTGCAAACGGATTGTTTGGTGAAACTGGAGTAAAAAATACTTTAATTTCAATGGAAGATGCTTCGGCTAGTCCGCAAGTAGCTTTTCAGCCTGTAATGTGTCAACATTGTAATCACGCACCTTGTGAAACTGTTTGTCCAGTAGCCGCAACATCACATGGTCGTCAAGGTCAAAATCAAATGGCTTATAACCGTTGCGTTGGTACTCGTTATTGTGCTAATAACTGTCCTTATAAAGTTCGTCGTTTTAATTGGTTCTTATATTCTGAAAATGAAGAATTTGATTACCATATGAATAACGATTTAGGAAGAATGGTTCTTAATCCTGATGTTGTTGTTCGTTCTCGAGGAGTGATGGAAAAATGTTCTATGTGTATTCAAATGACACAGAAAACAATTCTAGATGCTAAGAGGGATGGTAGAATAATTAAAGATGGTGAATTTAAAACTGCTTGTTCTGCAGCTTGTGAGTCTGGAGCAATGGTTTTTGGAGATGTTAACGATCACGAAAGTGAAGTAAGTAAATTAAGTAAAGATAAAAGAATGTATCACTTGTTAGAAGCAGTAGGAACAAAACCTAATGTGCTCTATCATGTAAAAGTGAGAAATTCTGAAGAAGTTTAATAATACTAAGAAATAGCAAAAAAGATATGGCGTCGCATTACGAAGCTCCTATTAGAAAACCCTTAGTTACAGGAAATAAATCTTATCACGATATCACGTTAGATGTTGCAAGACCTGTTGAAGGAAAGGCCAATAAATCTTGGTGGATTGTTTTTTCAATTGCCCTAGCCGCATTTTTATGGGGTATTGGATGTATTGTGTACACCGTTTCTACGGGTATCGGTACTTGGGGATTAAATAAAACTGTTGGCTGGGCCTGGGATATTACCAACTTTGTTTGGTGGGTAGGTATTGGTCACGCAGGAACATTAATTTCTGCAGTATTATTACTATTCCGTCAAAAATGGAGAATGGGTATTAACCGTTCAGCAGAGGCAATGACTATTTTCTCTGTAATCCAAGCAGGATTGTTCCCAATTATACATATGGGTCGTCCTTGGTTAGCGTATTGGGTAGTGCCAATTCCTAATCAATTTGGATCATTATGGGTTAACTTTAATTCACCATTACTTTGGGATGTATTTGCAATATCCACTTATTTATCAGTTTCATTAGTTTTCTGGTGGACTGGTTTATTACCCGATTTTGCAATGATTAGAGACAGAGCAGTAACTCCTTTTAATAAAAAAATATACGGTATTCTTTCTTTTGGATGGAGTGGTCGTGCAAAAGACTGGCAACGATTTGAAGAGGTTTCATTGGTTTTAGCTGGTTTAGCTACACCATTAGTGCTTTCAGTACATACGATTGTGTCTTTTGATTTTGCTACATCGGTAATACCGGGATGGCATACGACTATATTTCCTCCTTATTTTGTTGCTGGAGCGGTATTCTCAGGATTTGCAATGGTAAATACGTTATTAATTATAATGCGTAAGGTGTCAAGTTTAGAAGATTATATTACCGTACAGCACATTGAATTAATGAACATTGTAATTATGATTACGGGTTCTATAGTTGGCGTCGCATATATAACAGAGTTATTTATAGCTTGGTATTCTGGAGTTGAATATGAACAATACGCTTTCTTAAATAGGGCAACCGGACCTTACTGGTGGGCTTATTGGGCGATGATGACTTGTAATGTTTTCTCTCCACAATTTATGTGGTTCCCAAAACTTAGAAGAAGTATTTTGTTCTCGTTTATTATCTCAATAGTAGTAAACATTGGAATGTGGTTTGAGCGTTTTGTAATTATTGTAACATCATTACATAGAGATTACCTTCCTTCTTCTTGGACAATGTTCTCTCCAACTTTTGTAGATATAGGAATATTTATAGGAACAATAGGTTTCTTCTTTGTATTATTCTTGTTATATGCTAGAAATTTCCCAGTGATTGCACAAGCAGAAGTGAAATCTATTTTGAAATCATCTGGAGCAAATTATAAAAAATTAAGAGAAGATCATGGAGATGATGCAAAGCACTACGGTGAAGAAGTAGAATTTTCAACTAAAAATAAAAACAAATAATTATGGCATCTAAAGTTATTCACGCTTTATATACAGATGATGATATCTTATTACAAGCCGTAAAAAAGGTGCGTGAGGAGCGTTATCATATAGAGGAAGTTTACACTCCTTTTCCAGTTCATGGACTAGAAAAAGCCATGGGACTTGCAGATACTCGTATTGCAATAACATCTTTTATATATGGTGTAATTGGGTTAATTGTATCTATAGTAATGATGAATTTTATTATGATTCAAGACTGGCCTCAAGATATTGGTGGTAAACCAAGTTTTAGTTATATTGAAAATATGCCAGCATTTGTACCAGTAATGTTTGAGTTAACCGTATTTTTTGCTGCCCATTTAATGGTGATTACTTTTTATATGAGAAGTAAATTATGGCCTTTCAAAAAAGCTGAAAACCCAGATTTACGTACTACCGATGACCATTTTTTAATGGAAGTAGATGCTAGTAAAAATACAGAAGCAGTTTCTGAATTTATGAAAAGTACTGGAGCTGTTGAAGTTAAAATAATTGATAAGGATGAAGATCATTAATATGAAAAATAGTATAAATATAGCAATTGTTCTTATTATTGCAATGAGTGTAACATCTTGTTTTGATAATAAAAAGCCTAATTATAGATACATGCCAAACATGTATACTTCTTTGGCTCTAGAAACAAATGGTGAGCATAAAATTCTTCCTAACGGACAAGCTGTTTTATTGCCTGCTGAAGCAACGATACCTAGAGGATGGATGCCTTATGGATATGAAAATACTCTTGAAGGTAAAGCATTAGCTACGTCAAAGTTAAAAAACCCATCAGAAGTTTCTGAAGAAAATCTAACTAAAGGAAAAGAATTGTATACAATATTTTGTTCAATTTGTCATGGTGATAAAGGAGATGGTCAAGGAACTCTTGTTAAAAGAGAGAAGTTTCTTGGAATCCCAAGCTTTTCTGATAAAGGTAGGAATATTACTGAAGGAAATATTTATCATGTAATGATGTATGGTTTAAACTCAATGGGTTCATACGCTTCACAAACTAGTGAAGAAGATCGATGGCAAATAGCAATGCACGTATTAGATTTAAAATCTACTTTGAATGGAGAACCGTTATGGTCTTCAACTCAAAAAGATTCAACAGATACTGTGGAAGTAATAGTTTCTGATGATAATATTTCAGAAGAAGAGAATGCTTCAAACGAAGCACATTAATTAAAGAATAAAGAGAATAGCAAAGATATGTATACGCTACCAAGTAAATTAAAACTTTTTGCAATCGTTCTTATGGTAATAGGTGCCTTAGGAATCGTTACTGGTTTTCTTTCAACTCCCAGTAATACTGCTGAAGTTAAAGAAATGATGGCAACTAGCCATGACGACGGTCATAGTGTAGAAGCTACACATAACGATGGTCATGATACTGTAAAAGAGAATCATACAGAAGGTCAAGCTGAAACAGCACATGATGATGGTGAAGAAGCTCATTTAGAGCATGTGTTACATCAATTACAAAATAGACCTTGGTCTTCTTTATATATTGCTTGTTTCTTGTTTTTTATGATATCATTAGGGGTATTAGCTTTTTATGCTATTCAAATAGCATCTCAAGCTGGATGGTCACCAGTATTATTTAGAGTTATGGAAGGGATTACTGCCTATTTAATACCTGGAGGAATTATTATGTTAATTCTTATAGGTCTTTCTGCATTCCATTTTAATCATTTATTTGTTTGGGCAGATCCAGAAGTTGTGGCTCACGATAAATTATTACAAGGTAAAGCAGGATGGTTAAATGGATGGGGTGTTATGATAAGAGCAATGATCTTTCTTGGAGGTTGGATTGCTTACCGTCAAATTTCTCTTAAGTATTCAAGAAAACAAGATGAAGCTACAGATGGAAAATGGTTTAAGAAAAGTTTTAAAATTTCAGCAGCATTTTTAGTATTCTTTATTTATACAGAGTCTATAATGTCTTGGGATTGGTTAATGAGTTTTGATCCTCATTGGTTTAGTACTTTATATGGCTGGTATGTATTTGCAGGAATGATTGTTTGTGCAATTACTACGATAGCTTTAGTAACTATGGTTTTAAAATCTCAAGGTTATTTAGAATATGTAAATGATAGCCATATTCATGATTTAGCTAAATATATGTTTGGATTTAGTATTTTCTGGACTTATTTATGGTTCTCACAATTTATGTTAATCTGGTATGCTAATATTCCTGAAGAGGTAACTTATTTTGTAACTAGAATAGAAGATTTTAAATTACCATTCTTTGGTATGGTAGTTATGAATTTTGTTTTTCCGATACTAGTTCTTATGAATAGCGATTACAAAAGAGTAAATTGGTTTGTTGTTTTAGCAGGTATTGTGATCCTTGCAGGACACTATGTTGATTTATTTGTAATGGTAATGCCAGCTACAGTTGGAACATCTTGGTATTTTGGTATTCCTGAATTAAGTTCAGTAGTGTTTTTCTTGGGGCTATTTATCTATGTTGTATTTACAGCATTAACAAAAGCACCATTATTAGCTAAAGGAAATCCTTTTTTAAAGGAAAGTAAAAATTTTCATTATTAATTAACTTTGTTGAATAGAAAACGATGACCGCATTTTTAGTAATTTTAGTAATCATTCTTTTTGGAGTTGCTGTTTGGCAAATAAATAAAGTATTTCAATTGTCACAACCTGCTCAATCTGAAGATTCAGAAGTAGCATCAGATAAAGATAATAATACACAAGGCTATATGATGTTAGGCTTTGTATTATTTATATATGGGATTTTAGCATATTGTTTTTGGAAATGGGGTAATGTTTTATTGCCCGTTTCTGCATCCGAACATGGAGTGGAAATCGATCAACTAATGTTGATAACGATGGTTTTAATTTTTGTTGTCGGAATTTTGACACAATGGTTATTACATTATTTCGCTTTTGTTTACCGTGGAAGCAAGGATAAGAAAGCATTGTTTTATGCAGAAAATCACCGATTAGAATTTATTTGGACAATCATTCCAGTTATTGTTTTAGCAGCATTGATTATTTACGGACTATTTACTTGGTCTGATATAATGAGTTTTGATGAAGATGATGATACAATAGTAGTTGAGCTTTATGCCTACCAATTTGATTGGAGAGCAAGATATTCAGGTACAGATAACACTTTGGGTGAAGCTAATGTTAGATTAATTGAAGGAATAAATCAATTAGGAGTTGATGTTTCAGATCCAAATGCACAAGATGATATTGTAGTTAATGAATTACACTTACCTATAGGTAAAAAAGTGTTGTTTAAAATGAGATCACAAGATGTCTTGCATTCAGCTTTTATGCCTCATTTTAGAGCGCAAATGAACTGTGTTCCAGGAATGATTACCCAATTTTCATTTACTCCCCGTATTACTACTGAAGATATGCGATTAGAAGAAGATGTAATTGCTAAGGTTCAGCATATAAATGAAATTAGAACAACAAAAAACATAGAATTAATTTCAATTGGGGAAGAAGCATTAGAAATGTATGACTTTGACTTTCTATTGCTATGTAATAAAATATGTGGTAGTAATCATTTTAATATGCAAATGAAAATTGTTGTTGAAACTGAAGACCAATTCAATTCTTGGATAGATGAACAAGCTACTATTGCTGAAACTTTAAAAAAATAATAAAACCGCTTAAAATAATATGTCAGAACACGCTAACGATCACGATGATCACGGACATCACCATAAAGAGACATTTGTAACCAAATATATCTTTAGTCAAGATCATAAAATGATTTCTAAGCAATACCTAATTACAGGTTTGTTTATGGGAATTATTGGTATTGCCATGTCATTGCTTTTTAGATTGCAACTTGCTTGGCCAGATCATCAATTTACAGTTTATGAAATCTTTCTAGGTAAATGGGCTGAAAATGGTGTAATGGATCCTAATATATATTTATCATTAGTTACTATTCATGGAACCATTATGGTGTTCTTTGTTTTAACCGCTGGATTGAGTGGTACTTTTAGTAACTTATTAATTCCATTACAAATTGGTGCTCGTGATATGGCATCAGGGTTCTTGAACATGGTATCGTATTGGTTATTCTTTTTGTCAAGTGTAATTATGCTACTTTCCTTATTTGTTGAGGCTGGTCCAGCATCTGCAGGATGGACAATTTATCCTCCTTTAAGTGCCTTGCCACAAGCAATGCCAGGTTCTGGTACAGGAATGACTCTTTGGTTGGTTTCGATGGCTATATTTATTGCATCATCACTACTAGGTTCATTAAACTATATAGTAACAGTAATAAACTTAAGAACTAAAGGAATGTCTATGACTAGACTTCCGTTAACGATTTGGGCATTTTTTGTGACAGCCATCATTGGCGTTGTATCTTTTCCAGTATTGCTATCAGCAGCATTAATGTTAATTATGGATAGAAGTTTTGGAACTTCTTTTTTCCTTTCTGATATTTATATCGCAGGGGAGGTTTTACATAATCAAGGTGGTTCGCCTGTACTATTTGAACATTTATTTTGGTTCCTTGGACATCCAGAGGTTTATATTGTAATACTTCCAGCGATGGGATTAGTTTCTGAAATTTTGGCAACAAATTCTCGTAAACCTATCTTTGGTTATAGAGCAATGATTGCTTCAATTTTAGCAATTGCTTTTCTTTCAACAATAGTTTGGGGTCACCATATGTTTATTACGGGTATGAATCCATTTTTAGGTTCAGTATTTACATTTACAACATTATTAATTGCAATTCCTTCAGCTGTAAAAGCATTTAATTGGATTACTACTTTATGGAAAGGTAACCTTAAAATGAATACAGGAATGCTATTCTCTATAGGATTTGTTTCTACTTTTATTAGTGGTGGTTTAACAGGAATAGTACTTGGAGATAGCGCACTTGATATTAATGTTCACGATACGATGTTTGTAGTAGCTCACTTCCATTTAGTAATGGGTATTTCTGCTCTTTATGGTTTGTTTGCTGGTGTTTATCATTGGTTCCCAAAAATGTTTGAAGGTAAAATGTTGAATAAAAAATTAGGATACATTCATTTTTGGATAACTGCAATTGGAGCATATGGAGTTTTCTTCCCAATGCACTTTATTGGTATGGCTGGTCTCCCTAGAAGATATTATACCAATTCAAATTTTCCGTATTTCGATGATTTGTTAAATATCAATGTAGTAATAACTGTCTTTGCATTTTTTACAGCAGTTGGACAATTGGTATTCTTATATAATTTTATTCATTCAATGTTCTTTGGAAAAGTAGGATCACAAAATCCTTGGGATTCCAATACCTTAGAGTGGACTGCTGAACAAAAACACGTACATGGGAACTGGGATGGTCCAATTCCAGAAGTTCATCGTTGGCCCTATGATTATAGTAAAATGAATAAAGATGAATCAGATTACGTGATTGCTGGTCAAGATTTTGTACCACAACACATTCCGTTACAAGACAACGAAGAGGAATTATCACATTAATGTAATTTCTTAATAGTAAACAAAAAGCCTTTCGAATTTCGAGAGGCTTTTTTGTATATATTCAATTAAAGGTAGCTTAACGATTTGTATATTTGTTTTTATGAATGAACATTTAGACCCTTCAGATGAAAACTTTACTCCTGAAGAAGTTGAAGTAGAAAAAAAACTCCGCCCCTTGTCTTTTGAAGATTTTTCTGGACAAGATCAGGTGCTTGAGAATTTGAAAATATTTGTTCAAGCTGCAAATTTAAGGGAAGAAGCATTAGATCACACCTTGTTTCATGGACCTCCAGGGCTTGGAAAAACAACCTTAGCATATATACTTGCTAACGAATTGGAAGTTGGAATTAAAGTTACCTCGGGGCCTGTATTAGATAAACCCG
>TARA_R110000787_G_scaffold1497_12_pt1 | contig 151985 bp, 159 predicted proteins | sample TARA_R110000787 | Tara Oceans TARA_R110000787 (sample SAMEA4397920) | marine metagenome | biome: Polar Biome; feature: [DCM] deep chlorophyll maximum layer (ENVO:01000326); material: water (ENVO:00002006), including particulate matter (ENVO:01000060) such as... | depth 35 m | reverse complement strand
CACGCCCGCATTGGCAAAGCAGCCGTCAACACGGCCATATTGCGAGAGAGTCTCGGCAAAGCAGTCTTTCACCTCCGCTTCATCGGTGACATTGCAATTCAGGGACGAAACCTGCGTGCCATGGGCCTTGAGCTGCTCGACAGCGGCGGCGTTCTTCGTATCGTTCGTGCCCCAGATACACACATCGCCACCGGCTTGTGCAATCGCATCCGCCATGCCAAGACCGATCCCGCCGTTTCCACCTGTGATGAGGGCGACCTTTCCAGTCAGGTCAAAAGCTTTATAGGCCATTTATGGCTCCCTTATTGTTTCTTGTTGAGAGGCAAATCCGTACCACATAGGGCGACGTTCGCCAAGCAATCGATTTCTGCGTGCTGAGAAGGAAGTAAGACAGATGTCCGTTTTAAAAAGTGACCTCAACACCCGCAGCGATGACTTCAAGACAAATGCCGCGCAAATGACCGCGCTGGTTGAGGATTTGAAGGAAAAAGTCGCGACCATCAAGCTGGGCGGCGGGGAACGCGCGCGGGAGAAGCATCTTTCGCGCGGCAAGCTGCTCCCGCGCGAGAGGGTTCGCAAGCTCCTCGATCCCGGCTCTCCCTTTCTTGAGTTCAGCCAGATGGCGGCCTGGGATATGTATCGCGGCGATATTCATTCCGCCGGGATCATCACCGGCATTGGCCGCGTCGAGGGCCGCGAATGTATCATCATCTGCAACGATGCGACGGTGAAGGGTGGCACCTATTATCCGCTCACCGTGAAGAAGCATCTTCGGGCGCAGGAAGTCGCGCTCGAAAACCGGCTTCCCTGCATCTATCTCGTCGATTCCGGCGGTGCGAATCTGCCGAACCAGCAGGATGTGTTCCCAGATCGTGATCACTTCGGCCGGAGTTTTTATAATCAGGCGAATATGTCCGCGCTCGGTATCCCGCAAATCGCCGTTGTCATGGGATCCTGTACGGCAGGGGGCGCCTATGTGCCCGCCATGTGCGATGAAAGTATCATCGTGCGGAACCAGGGCACGATCTTCCTCGCTGGCCCGCCATTGGTGAAGGCAGCGACAGGAGAGGTGGTCTCGGCCGAAGACCTCGGCGGGGCGGAAGTGCATTCCCGTATCTCTGGCGTAACCGACCATATGGCGGAGAATGATACGCATGCGTTACAGATCGCGCGGCGCTGTGTTGCCTCCTTCAACCGGCCGAAGCCGATGCCGCTGGAAGTCCGCAAACCGGCCCCGCCGCTGTATGATCCGAAGGAAATATACGGCCTGATCCCGAAAGATATGCGCACGCCCTTCGATGTGCGGGAGATTATCACCCGTATCGTCGATGGCTCGGATTTTGACGAATTCAAAAAGAACTATGGCACGACCCTGGTGACCGGCTTCGCCCATATCCACGGATATCCTGTCGGCATCCTTGCCAATAACGGTATTCTTTTCTCCGAGTCCGCGGTCAAGGGGGCGCATTTTATCGAGCTCTGCTGCCAGCGGAATATTCCGCTCGTCTTCCTGCAGAATATTACCGGCTTCATGGTCGGGCAGAAGTATGAATCAGGCGGCATTGCCAAGGACGGAGCCAAGCTGGTGACGGCAGTCGCCACCGCCAAAGTCCCTAAATTCACCATGATCTTTGGTGGATCCTTCGGGGCCGGAAACTACGGTATGGGCGGGCGGGCCTATAGTCCCCGCCTTCTCTGGATGTGGCCGAATGCCCGGATTTCAGTGATGGGCGGGACGCAAGCCGCCTCCGTTCTCGCAACCGTCAAGCGCGACGGCATGGAGGCGCGCGGCGAAACCTGGAGCGCCGAGGAAGAAGCCGCCTTCAAAGCCCCGATCGAGGCGCAATATGAGAAGGAAGGCCATCCCTACTTCGCCAGCGCCCGCGTCTGGGATGACGGTATTGTCGATCCGGCGGAAAGCCGGACGGTGCTGGGCCTTGGCCTGTCCGCCTCCCTAAACGCCCCAATTGAGCCGACAAAATTCGGCCTGTTCAGAATGTAGGAGATTTTTATGACCGAAGAATCAGCGGTATTGCACTTTTCAACCGATGGCATTGCGACCATTACGCTCAACCGGCCGGAGGTACACAACGCCTTCAACGAAGAACTGATCGAGCGTCTTGGCGATATGTTTGAGGATGTCGGCCATCAGGATGGCGTTCGCGCTGTGGTGATCGCGGCGGCAGGGAAGAGTTTTTGTGCCGGGGCGGATCTCAACTGGATGAAGCGCGCCGCTCATTTCACCGAGGAGGACAACCGCGAGGACAGTCTCGCCCTCGGCCGGATGCTGAAGAACCTGAACGATATTCCGAAGCCGACCATCGCGCTGGTTCAGGGTGCGGCCTATGGCGGCGGGCTTGGTCTCGTAGCAGCGTGCGACATTGCGATCGGTGTCACGGCCGCGAAGTTCTGCCTGTCGGAGGTCAAGCTCGGGCTGCTGCCGGCTGTCATCTCTCCCTATGTGGTGGAAGCGATCGGCGTGCGCGCCTGCCGCCGTTATTTCCTGACAGCGGAAGTCTTCGATGCCGAGGCAGCCCACCGGCTCGGCCTGCTGCATGAGGTTGTCGAGGATGTCCATCATCTCGCGGAGGCCCGTGATGAAATGCTGGATAAACTCATCAAGAATGCACCGGGTGCGATGGCCGATGCCAAGGACCTGATCTATACGGTCGCCGGCAAGCCGATTGATCAGGACCTCGTCGAGGAAACGGCGGACCGGATCGGCGCACGGCGAACGACCGAAGAAGCCGCCGAAGGCATCAGCGCCTTCCTGGAAAAACGCAAGCCGTCCTGGCATATCATCTGAACCTCCAGTCGGAAGAAGGACCCAATACCGTGTTTAAAAAAATCCTTATCGCAAACCGGGGTGAAATTGCCTGCCGGGTCATGGAAACAGCGGCCCGTCTCGGGATCAAGACGGTGGCTGTTTATTCTGAAGCGGACAGTGGCGCGCGCCATGTCGAGATGGCGGATGAAGCCGTCCTGATCGGTCCGGCTGAAGTCTCGGAAAGCTATCTGAAAGCGGATAAGATTCTGGATGTGGCGCGGCAGACGGGGGCGGAAGCAATCCATCCCGGCTACGGGTTCCTCTCTGAAAATGCCGGTTTTGCGGAAAAATGCGCGAAGGCCGGTGTTGTCTTTATCGGCCCGCCCGCTGACGCAATCCGCGCGATGGGCCTGAAAGATGCGGCCAAGGCTTTGATGGTGGAGGCCGGAGTTCCGGTGGTGCCCGGCTATCATGGCGAGGGACAGGACCCGGACATGCTGGCAGCGGAAGCCGAAAAAATTGGCTATCCGGTCCTTATCAAGGCCGTTGCCGGTGGCGGCGGCAAGGGAATGCGCAGTGTGAATTCTGCAAAGGAATTTCCGGCGGCACTGGCATCCGCCCAACGTGAAGGGCAATCGGCCTTTGGCGATGCGCGGGTGTTGATCGAAAAATTCCTCACCAAGCCGCGGCATATCGAAATTCAGGTGTTCGCGGATTCCCACGGAAATGCCGTTCATTTGTTCGAGCGGGATTGCTCCTTGCAGCGGCGTCATCAGAAGGTAATTGAAGAGGCACCGGCGCCGGATATGCCTGGCGCCATGCGGGCCGCCATGGGTGCGGCGGCAGTCGCGGCCGCGAAAGCCATCGGCTATGTCGGCGCGGGAACGATCGAGTTTATCGCTGATGTTTCCGACGGACTGAAGGAAGATGCCTTCTACTTCATGGAGATGAATACCCGCCTCCAGGTGGAGCATCCGGTAACCGAGATGATTACGGGGCAGGATCTGGTGGAATGGCAGTTGAAGGTTGCAGCGGGGAGCGAACTCCCTTGCGCGCAGGAGGATTTGTCGATCTCCGGCCATGCCTTCGAAGTGCGGCTCTACGCCGAAGATCCCAGCAATGATTTCCTGCCAGCAACCGGCAATTTGCTGCGCCTGCGCCCGCCCCGGGCAAGTGAAACCGTGCGGATCGATACCGGCGTCCGGGAAGGGGATACCGTCACGCCTTTTTATGATCCGATGATTGCGAAGCTGATTGTCTGGGATGAAGACAGGGACAAGGCGCTTCAGAAACTGACGGCGGCCCTGAATGACTATCAGGTTGCCGGCGTGACGACGAACCTTGATTTTCTTGGCAAGATTGCAAGCCATCCCGCCTTTGCCACGAAGGACCTCGACACCGGATTTATCGAACGGTTCCGGGAGGATCTCGTCCCGGCCAAAGCCCAGCCGACAGATCAGGACATTGTCCTTGCGGCCCTTCATATCCTGCTGGAACGCAATCGGGATCATACCGCCCTGCGGAGTATGACCAGTGATCCATACTCCCCTTGGGACAGCATGGAGGCCTGGCGGCTCAACGATGAAGGTCATGATGACTTCATATTTAATATAAATGACGAAGAGATAGCCGTTCACGTTATCTATCAAAATGGCGGTTTCCGGGTAAAGCTTCCATCGGCGGAGTTTGAGGCGACGGCCTACCTTTCCGACGATGGAAATTTGGACGCGAATATCGGCGGGCACAAGTTTACCGCCGCTATCGTCTTGAACGGGCCCAAGGTCACCGTCCTAAATCAGGGCCGTCAGGTGGAATTCCTGCGTGTTGTTGATGATTTCGATAATATGGCGGTTGATAGCGGCGCTGGCGCCATTACGGCGCCCATGCCTGGAAAGGTTATCCAGATTTTTACCACGGCAGGCGCTACCGTTAGCCGGGGCGATCCGCTGGTGGTTCTGGAAGCAATGAAAATGGAGCATACGCTGACCGCCCTCGCGGACGGTGTCGTCGGCGAGATTTATCACGACGTTGGGGATCAGGTCGATGATGGCACCGTCCTCGTTCGTATGGAAGAAAGTGAGGAGGTTTGATGTCTATTCCCTCGACGGTTCGGATATTTGAGGTTGGCGCGCGGGACGGTCTGCAGAATGAAAAGCAGATGGTGCCCTTGGATATCAAGGTGGAGCTGATCGAGCGGCTCGTCGATGCCGGGGTCACTTCTATTGAAACCGGCAGCTTCGTCTCCCCGAAATGGGTGCCGCAAATGGCGGACACCGCCGATGTCATGGCGAAACTCTCCCGCCGGGACGATGTGACCTATGCGGTATTGACCCCGAATATGAAGGGATATGATGGCGCCGTCTCCTCGAGGGCGGATGAGATCGAGATTTTCAGCGCTGCCTCCGAGATGTTCAATCAAAGGAATATAAATTGCTCCATCGCGGAGAGCCTGGAACGCTTCGCGCCGGTGACGGAAGCCGCGACCGCCGCTGGCATGCCGTATCGCGCTAGCATCTCCTGCGCCCTCGGCAGCCCGTTCGAAGGAGAAGAAATTGCCCCCGCCGCCGTCGCGGATGTGGCGAAGAAGCTTTACGATATGGGGGCCTATGAAATTTCCCTCGGCGATACCATTGGTGTCGGGACACCGCTCCGCACGAAGCAGGTAATCGAGGCGGTGGCAAATGTCATCCCGCTTGAGGTCGTCGGCGTGCATTTTCATGATACTTATGGTCAGGCTCTCGCCAATTATCTGGCGGCGCTGGAGATGGGAGTTGCCCGGCTCGACAGTTCCGTCGCGGGACTTGGCGGATGCCCCTATGCGCCGGGTGCGACCGGAAATGTGGCGACAGAGGATGTGGTCTATATGCTGGACGGCATGGGGATCGACAGCGGTATCGATTTGAAGAAGCTCGTCAAGACAGCCTGGTTCATCTCCGATTTCTTCGGCCGCCCGCCGGTATCGAGCGTCGCCAGGGCCCTCAAGGGAAAACTGGATTAAGCGCGGTTTCTGGACAAACAGCAGCGAAACAGGGTATCTTGAGGCTATGGCTGTACATTTACTTATCGTCAGTGTCGGAATCTCCTCGGTTGAGCAACTCCGTTCCAATCAATCCCGCCGCCTGATTGCGGGTCCGCTTTGTCATGTCACGAAACAGCGACCGACGCGGGAAGTCGAACTTCTTGACGGCGGCTCGGTTTACTGGATCATCAAGGGCCATATCGCGGCGCGTCAGGTTGTGACCGGGCTGGAACGTTTGTTCGATCATGAGGGTGAGAAATGCGGCATCATGCTGGAATCCGAGCTGATAGAGACCGAGCTGTTTTCCCGAGGTCCGCATCAGGGCTGGCGCTATCTTGAAGAGGCCGACGCGCCGCGTGATTTGCGCGACCTTGTCGAGGAAGGCAAGGACGATGATGACAGCGAAGGCGAGCTGTCCGAGGAAATGGCGGCCGAGCTCCGCTCTCTCGGTCTGATCTAGGATCACTCTTCTGCGGTAATCCAGACGGCCGTGTCGTGGAAGACGGCGCCGCCATTGGGTTTGGCGGCATCGGCACTGATCAGGATATTGATCCCTATCTTTTCAATGAAATGCTTGCTGGGCCAGACGCCCTCCGAAATCACGGTGCCGGGCTGAACGCCGTCAAAAACTTCCGCATGGAGAAGAAGCGATCCCTGTTTGTTGCCAAGGCGCACGATGGCGCCATCCTCGGTTCCGATTTTGGCGGCATCCTGGCTGTGCATTTTGACCGTTGGCCGCTTTTCCCGTTTGAGCGAGCTTGGCGTTGCCGTAAAACTTGAGTTCAGGAAATTTCGTGCCGGCGCGGTGACCAGCCTGTAGGGATGGGTCTCGTCCGTCTGGTCAATCACATCCCAATGATCGGGGAGGGTGGGCATCTCCGCAAAATCCGGTCCCATCCGCGACCAGTCCGGTGTGAAATGAAATCTTTTGTCCGCATGGGCGAAACCGCCCAGGTAATGCGCCTCCTCAAACGGAAGCTGGCAGTCGTGCCATTTGCTGGCGGTGAGTTGCCGGGCGTCGGGCCAGCCGGATTTCTTCAGCGTCTCGTCAATGATTTCCATCTCCGTCATCTCGAAGCCGCGGTGCCTGGCGCCGAGACGCTTCGCAAGACCGCAGATCACCGCGTGATTTGAGCGGCATTCGCCGAGCGGTTCAATGACCTTGCCGCCCATCATGATATGGTTCTGTCCGCCGCCCTGATAGAAATCATCATGTTCGACAAAGGTGGTCGCCGGCAGGATGATATCCGCCATCTTGGCGGTTTCGGTCATGAACTGTTCATGGACGCAGACGAACAAGTCATCACGCGCGAAACCGGCATGGACCTTGGCAAGATCCGGCGCCACATCCATCGGGTTGGTGTTCTGGATGAGCAGGCCGGTCACGGGCGGACCATCGCCGAGGTCCCGTTTATCTCCTGTCAGCACCGGCCCGATGCGCGACATGTCGAGCATGCGGACGGCGGGATCGACGGCATCCAGCCCCTCGATCAGGGTCTTGTCCCAATGGTACATCGCGCCATTGTTGTGGAAGGCGCCACCGCCTTCATATTGCCAGGCGCCGCTTACTGCTGCGAGACAGCTCGCCGCATGCATATTGACTGAGCCGTTGCGGCTCCGCGAGAAGCCGTATCCGAGCCGGAGATAGGCTCTTTTCGTCTGGCCGTAAGCTCTGGCGAAGTCATAAATCTCCTCAACCGACAGGCCCGTAATCCCGGCGGCCCATTCCGGTGTCCGGCTTTTAAGATGTTCTTCCAGCTCCCTTGCACCCTTGGTGTATTTCTCCATATAGGCCCGGTCCGCCATGCCTTCTGCAAAGAGGATATGCATGACTGCGCAGGCAAGGGCGCCATCGGTGCCGGGACGAAGGCAAAGATGTATATCCGCCGCGATTGCCGTTGCGTTGCGATAGGGGTCGATGACGACAATCTTCGCGTTCCGTTCCTTGCGGGCGCGGGTGACATGGGTCATCACATTGATCTGGGTATGAACCGCATTGGTGCCCCAGATGACGATAAGGTCCGATTTCGCCATTTCCCGGGGGTCCGCGCCGTACAGGGCGCCGGTCCCGACATTCCAGCCGGTCCATGCCAGCATTGTGCAGATTGTCGATTTCTGCCGGGAGTATTTTTTCACATGCCGAAGACGGTTGATACCGTCCCGTTGCACAAGTCCCATGGTTCCGGCGTAATAATAAGGCCAGATAGTTTCCGCGCCATATTCCGCTTCGCGCTTCAGGAATTCTTCGGCGACTTCATCAAGGGCGTCATCCCAGGAAATCTGCTGCCATTGCCCTGATCCTTTCGCCCCGGCGCGGCGCATTGGATGCATCAGCCTGTCAGGATGATGTGTCCGCTCCGCATAGCGGGCGACTTTCGCACAGATGACACCGGCAGTGTAGGTATTGTCTTCGGCGCCGCGAACGCGTCCGATCTCCCGGTCCCCCAATTTCTCGACTTCAAGCGCGCAAGTCGACGGGCAGTCGTGAGGGCAGGCAGTGGCGTGAATTTCGGGAGGCGCAATGTTCGTCATGACACGGGCTTCGTTGTTCTGGCCGCTCTCGCGGCGTTTACAGGGGCTGCCTTCAGAGTAAAGAGATATCGGGCGCGCGGCAATCGGCGGTTTGGGAAAATAGTCGATTTTTGGTGAATAGGCTGGAATTGCCGCTGCGGGCAAGATATATCGGTGCGTGGAGTAAACCCGGTGAAAGCTGAGATATTTGACGGTTATCAAGAAAATACTGAAAAGTGATGGCGCAAAGGCAGTCATCAGCTTTCTGGCGGCGGGATATATCTGGTTTGTCTATCGGACGAGCCGCTGGCAGGTGATCAACGGAGAGGCGCCGCACCGGCTGATGACGGAGGGAAAGCCGTTCATTCTGGCCTTCTGGCACGGCCGCCTGCTGATGATGCCGATTTCCGTACAGAAACAGACCCGGGTCAATGTCATGATCTCCCATCACGGGGACGGAGAGATTATCGCCCGCACCATCAAGCACTGGGGACAGGACAGCATCCGGGGGTCCGCCAGCAAAGGCGCGGCGGCGGCCATCAAGCAGATGCTGAAAGTCCTGAAAAAAGGGGATGTCGCGGTGATTACGCCGGACGGGCCGCGTGGGCCCAGAATGCGGGCGCAGGAAGGCGTTGTCCGGCTGGCCGCACTGTCGGGCGTTCCCGTGTACCCGGTCAGCTATTCGACGACACGGGGCAAGGTTCTCGGAAGCTGGGACCGGTTTTTCCTGGCGGCCCCGTTCAGCCGTGGCGTCGTCATCTGGGGGGACGGGATCGAGGTGCCGCGGCAGGATGAAAACAACGCCTTCATGATCGCCCGGGATGCCATCGAAAGCAGCCTGACAGAGATTACCCAGAGGGCGGACGCTATCTGCAATCGTGACACGGTGGAACCGGAAGCGCGAGACAAGCCCGTCAAGCCGCACCGCAAGGTGGCGGAGAGCTGATGCAGCTGGCTTTATACAACAGCCTTCTATTCCTGGGCGGGCCGCTACTAAGGCGGCATCTGAAGAAACGGCTGGCCTCTGGCAAGGAGGATCCGGAGAGGTTCCGGGAGCGGCTGGGCCATTCCGGCCTGCCACGCCCTGAGGGGCAGTTGATCTGGATACACGCGGCCTCGGTCGGTGAATCTGTCTCGGCCCTTGCCCTGATTGACGGGCTGCTGGCGAAAGAGCCGGAGCGGCATGTGCTGGTAACGACAGGGACGCGCACCTCGGCGGAGATCATGACGGCGCGCCTTCCCGCTGGGGCGTTTCACCAATATGTCCCCCTCGATATGAAGCAGGCCGTATGCCGTTTCCTGGATCATTGGCGGCCCGATCTTGCGATCTGGATGGAATCGGAAATCTGGCCGAACCTCATCATTCAAAGCGGCAAGCGGCATATTCCGATGATGATGGTCAATGCACGGATCACGGAGAAGTCTTTTGATGTCTGGCGGAAGTCCTTCGGCCTGTCCCGCAAACTTCTTCGGAACTTCGATTTCTGTTCGGCGCAATCGGACCTGTCGGCAGATCGTCTGCGGCAACTGGGGGCCTCCCCGGTTGAATGTCTTGGCAACCTGAAATTCGCGGCCGAGCCGCTACCGGTCGACACGGAGGCGCTAGAGATAATGCAGAAAGCCGTGAACGACCGTCCTCTCTGGCTCGCGGCCAGCACTCACCGTGGGGAGGAAGCACATATACTGGCGGCGCATCAGCAGCTTTCGGCGCGCTGGCCGGATATGCTCACCCTCATCGTGCCGCGTCATCCGGAACGGGGGGAGGAAATCGCCGCGCTGTTTGCGGAGGCCGGGCTGACGGCGGCGCGGCGCTCCCTCGGCGAAGAGATGACGGATGAAACGGCGATCTATGTCGCGGACACCATCGGCGAACTGGGTCTATTTTACCGATTGTCCAAAATCGTTTTTGTCGGCGGATCCCTCGTGCCAAACGGCGGGCAGAACCCGCTGGAGGCCGCGCGGCTTGACTGCGCCTTGCTTCATGGGCCGCATATGGATAACTTCGCCGATGTGATGGCGGCCTTTTCAGACTTTGACGCCGCAACGGAAGTTGACAATGCGGAGGCGCTCGCGGAGGCGGTTGCGCATCTTGTCGGGCAACCGGCAGAGAGGGACGAAATGGCGGCAAGGGCGGCAAAGGTCGTGGCGACGGGGCAGGAGACTCTGACACGGACCCTGGCGGCGATTGAAGGGCTGCTGGCGCGGAGGCGGGATGAAAACTCCTGACTTCTGGCGGCGCAACAGCAAAAGCCTCATGCCTTATCTACTGGCGCCTGCCGCCTGGGCCTATGGCAGGGTGAGCCGTCTTCACCGCTCGTTCCAGAAAAGTCACCGTGTTGAGGTGCCGGTCATTTGTGTCGGGAATGTCGTGGCAGGGGGCGCGGGCAAGACTCCGGTTGCCATTGCAATCGCCCGCTTCTTCCTGGCGGAAGGAAAGCGGCCGCATTTCCTGACCCGGGGCTATGGCGGGCAGTTAAAGGGGCCGGTGCGGGTTGTGCCGGATGTCCATAAATTTGCCGATGTCGGAGATGAGGCCCTGATCCTCAGCGCGACGGCGACCACATGGGTCGCGCAGGACCGGGTGGCTGGTGCCAAGGCTGCTGTTGAAGCCGGGGCGGATGTCATTATCATGGATGACGGATTTCAGAACCTATCCCTCGTCAAGGATCTTTCCCTGCTCGTGCTGGATGCGGAATACGGAGTGGGGAATGGCCGTCTGCTGCCGGCAGGACCATTGCGTGAAACGCTCGCCTCCGGGCTGGAGAGGACGGATGCCGTCGTGCTGGTTGGGGGCAATCGGGATAGCGAGATATATAACTGGTTAAAGGAAAATAAACCGGTTTATAATTCCAGACTCTTTCCGAAGCAGAATGCGGATGCGATTGCAGGGGAAGCGGTCGTTGCCTTCGCGGGGATTGGTCGTCCTGAAAAGTTCTTTGACAGTCTTCGCCAGGCCGGATGCAGGCTCATAAGTTGCTTTAGCTATGAAGACCATCATGTTTATAATAAACAGGAAATCATGAAAATGGTTGAGACGGCGGCGGCGCATAATGCGGCTCTCGTCACGACGCGAAAGGACTATGTGCGGCTCTCGACGGATGCCCGAATGATGGTCAGTGTCTTTGATGTTGAAATGAATTTTGAAGCCCCCGCCGAGTTTCAGAAACAGCTGCTGTCGGTGCTGAAAGGCGCGCGTGTATGAAGGACGTCTCGCTCAAATATCGTCTGGAATGGATTGCTGTCCGCATTGTCATCTGGATTTTCGGTTGCCTGGGTCTGCGACGTGCTGCGGCATTCGGCGGCTGGCTCGCCCGGAAGATTGGCCCGCGTATGAAGGTGCATTCTCTTGCCAGATCGAACATAAAACAGGCGCTTCCCGATCTTGGTCCGGAGGAGATTGAGGATACCCTGATGCATATGTGGGACAATCTTGGCCGTAATGTCGGCGAGTTGCCGTTCAACAAGGCGATCATGGCAAACCCGGAGGAGGTCGAGATTATCGGCGGCGAGCATATGGACGCCTATCTTGAAAGCGGCAAGGCGGCGTTCTTTGTGACGGCGCATTATGGTCCGTGGGAGCTGGTGGGGCTTGTCGGGCAGCGGTTGGGGTCCCGGGCGACCGGCATTTACCGGGCCGCGAACAATCCGCTTGTTGAGGATTTCTTTCAGGAAATGCGCGCCGATCCACACTATAAATTCGTGCCCAAGGGCCGCGAAGGCGCGCGCGCGATCCTGAAGGCCGCTCGGGCGGGCGGGGCGATTGTCCTGTTGAATGACCAGAAGCTGAACGGCGGCATGGCGGTTCCCTTCTTCGGCCGTGAGGCCATGACGGCACCGGCCGTTGCGGAAATCGCCTGTAAAATGGATGTGCCAATCTATCCCATGCGGACGGAACGCCTGGCAAGCGGCAAGCGTCGGCTCACCATCTATCCGGCAATTGACAGGGCGGATACCGGCGACAAGACGCAGGATGTCTATACGCTTTTAAAAGCCATTAACGAAACATATGAAGCCTGGATAACGGAGCGGCCGGACCACTGGTTCTGGGTCCATAACCGCTGGTCATAAGATCGACAGGTCAGCTGGCAAGCGCGAGTTTCGCTTTTTCCTCCCGCACTTTCTCAATCCGTTCCATCGCGATCTTGTCGGCGACTTCTGCGGTGGTGACCCTTTCGCGGGTGGCGCGGATAAAGATTTTCTGGCAAGTGTCATAAATGCCGCGCACGTGGGACATCGCCCTTTCGCGATTGAAGCGTCCTCCTTCATGGCTGATGACGATGATCCCGCCTGCGTTGATCGCGTAATCGGGCACATAGAGAATGCCCTTGTCCATCAGGGCGCACGCATGGCGGTCTTCTGCCAGCTGATTATTGGCGGAGCCCGCAACGATCTTGACCTTAAGACGGCTAATCGTGTCGTCATTGAGGATGGCGCCAAGGGCGCAAGGGGCGAACACATCCACCGCCTGGTCATAGATTTCATCGACTCCGACGGCGGTTGCCCCGAGATTCTGCACGGCCTTTTCCACTGCCGCGTCATGAACGTCGGCAACCACAAGCTCAGCCCCGGCATCCTTCAGCAATTTGCAGAGGCCGTAGCCGACATTGCCAAGGCCCTGTACCGCAATCTTGATGCCGTTCAGCGCACCTTTGCCGACCTTGAAGTCAACCGCCGCCCGCAGGCCATAGAAAACGCCATAGGCAGTCGCCGGGGAGGGGTCACCGCTGTTGCCTTCGCTGATACCGGCAATATGACGTGTGGTACGGCGGGCAATCTCAAGATCCGCGACAGTCGTTCCGACATCTTCGGCGGCAATATAAGTTCCGCCCAACTGATCGACCGCGCGGCCGAAGGCCTCAAACAGTTCAGGGGTCTTGTCGGTAAGGGAATTACCGATAAGGACGGACTTCCCGCCGCCGAGATTAATCCCCGCCAGCGAAGACTTGTAGGTCATGCCGCGGGATAGGCGCAACACGTCGTCGACCGCTTCTTCTTCAGTCGCATAATCCCACATACGGGTCCCACCGAGCGCCGGTCCGAGGGTCGTATCATGAACAGCGATAATCGCTTTCAGTCCAGATTTTTCGTCGTGGAAAAACGACACGCCCTCGTGGTTATCAAATTCCTTTGCAGAAAAAACGCCCATAACTTGCCTCAATCGATATATTAAAAAATTCGCATGTTAATAGTGATATTTTCCTAAAAGAAGGGAAAATCAACCCCAATTTTGTTTGATATCAAACTTTGCAGCTTCCTTTCGCTAAATCGGCGAAAGGAATTTAAAAATTTCGGCGGTGGTTATTGCGGCGCAACAAAAAAATAGGGGCCTCTGGGGAGAACCGGGAATTTCTCCCGGAAAACAGGTGATTCATAGCCGGTCTGTGGTGCGCAGGGTCTCTGCGATAACAGTGCCGATCGCCAGGCTCGACGTCAGCCCGGGGCTTTCCATGCCGAACAGATTAATTAGCCCGGGCAGGCCGTGATCCCGCTCATCCATGACCATGAAATCCGCGGCTTCCCCATCCGGCGTCTGCACCTTGGGACGGATGCCGGAATAGGCCGGGATGAGGCAGTTATCCGGGAGGGACGGGAAGTAGCGGCGGATTGCCGCATAAAAATCCTTGGCCCTGTCCGGGTTCACCGCATAGTCGATCTCCTCCACCCATTCCTGATCGGGGCCGAAGCGGATCTGCCCGGCGAGATCGAGGGTGACGTGAATGCCGAGGCTCGCAGTGTTCGGCACAGGATAGATCAGCCGCGAGAAGGGCGAGGGCGCCGTCATGGTGAAATAGCTTCCCTTGGTCAGGTAGCGCGGCGGAATATATTCCTTCGCCAGGCCGCTTATCCGTGCCGCGACTTCCTGTGCCTGCAGGCCGGCGGAGTTGATCAGGTTCCGGCAACTGACTGTTGTGCCGCCCGAGGCCACCGTAAACCCTTCCGGCGTTTTCTTCGCGCTCTCGAACGGGGCGTTAAAGGCGATGGCGCCGCCGCCGTCTTCAATCTCCCCGACATAGGCAAGCATCAGCTGATGACTGTCAATGATGCCGGTCGAGGGGGAGAGGAGGGCGGCGGTGCAGTGAAGCGCCGGTTCCATCTTTATGGCCTCTGCTCCGGACAGGAACGTGATGTCCCTGACGTCGTTTGCCGCAGCCTTGTCCGCAAGTACTTCGAGCGTCGGAATCTCCTCCGGCGAGGTGGCGACGATCAGCTTGCCGCAATTGCGATGCGGGACATGATGTGTTTTGCAGTACTCATAGAGCCGGTGCTTGCCCTCGACACAGTAAATCGCCTTCAGGCTGCCTTTCGGATAATAGATGCCCGCATGGATCACCTCGCTGTTGCGGGACGAGGTGCCGTCGCCGAAATGCGCGGCGCTCTCCAGCACCAGCACGTCCCGGCCAAGGGTCGCCAGCGTGCGCGCTATCGCGAGGCCGATGACCCCTGCGCCAATGACGATATTTTTCACATCCACTGCCATGGCTGTCCGTAGCAGGTTTTAGCATGTTTCACAAAGGGTTGATTATTGTGGGCTTATCCCGAGCCCGCGCCCTGTCAGAATCGAATCCTTCGCCTCACTCAGGAAACGCCAGTCGAACCGGCAGAATCTCATCCGCAGGTCAGAATTTTAACACTATTTTATATATAATTAACCGGTTAAATTGACATGAAAGACTGGAATTAATGAATTCCGTCAATGATTTGTAAATTCGAACCCCATATGATGCTTGTCATGTTCCGGTGGCTGGTTTACTTAACTACGGCATCATGAATAGATGTTGGCCAGGTGGCGGCGGTGAAAATTGCTGGGGGCGAATGAACGTGTCAGACGTGACGGTGACTTTGGACGAAAAAAATCCGGAAGAAGAGGAACAGCCAACCCGCGCGCATATTATCGTGGTCGGGAACGCCAAGGGCGGATCGGGCAAATCGACAACGGCTATGCATATCATTATTTCGCTGTTGACGATGGGTTTCAAGGTCGGCGCCATTGACCTTGACGGCAAGCAGAAAACGCTGGGCCGATATATCGAGAATCGCGAAGCTTATATCGCCAAGAAAAAGCTGACCCTTCCGATGCCGATGCTGAAGGTGATCGAGCCGAGCCCGAAAAAGAATATGGACGAGGCGCAGTCGGATGAACGCTCCCGGTTCGTCGCCGCCTTGCAGGATCTCGTCTACAAGAACAACTTTGTCGTCGTTGACTGCCCCGGTGCGGACAGCTTTATTTCCAAGCTTGGTCATTCGTTCGCGGATACCCTCCTGACGCCGATGAACGACAGCTTTATCGATCTCGACCTGTTGGCAACGGTCAACGGAACCAGCCTTGAGGTGGAAAAGCCGAGCTGGTATAGCGAAATGGTCTGGGAGCAGCGCAAGCGCCGGGCTCTCATTGACAATCACAAGATCGATTGGGTGGTGATGCGTAACCGCCTGTCCCATACCGATGCCCATAACAAGCGCCATATCGAGAAAATCCTGAAAAAGCTGGCGTCCCGCATTTCCTTTCGCGCTGCACCGGGCTTCGGTGAGCGTGTCGTCTTTCGTGAGCTGTTCCTGAAGGGGCTGACGATGCTGGACTTGAATAAAAAGGGTGTTGGCGTGAAAATGTCCATGAGCCATGTAGCGGCGCGGCATGAACTTCGCCACCTGATCAAGTCGCTGAACCTGCCCGGCATTGAGGATAAAGTCGAAAAGCTCTAGTCAGGGGCTTAAAATAGAGGCCCGAAATGATGGAAACTGAGGAAGCCGCCGTCGCCCTCGCAAAGCTGGGCCATCCTATCCGTCTGCGAATCGTCCAGTTTCTGGTGCAGGCCGGGGAAGAGGGGCTGTCGGTCGGCGAAATACAGGCGCTTCTCGATATTCCCGGCTCCACACTCTCCCATCATATTTCCCATCTGGTCAGCGGCGGCCTGATTCGCCAGCAACGCGAAAGCCGGACGCTACGCTGTTTCGTCAATTACAAGAAGGTCGAAGGGCTCGTCGAGCTACTGACCGATAAATGCTGTATGGGCGTTGACCTGAGGCATATCGAACCGGTCCCGGAGAAAAGCTGATTCTTCTGAATCTATTATTTCGGCAATTATCGAAATAATTTCTTGAACTATGCGACACGGGATGTTATTTCTTATTTAATTCGATAAGTCTGGAAATATAGATATGTCTTTGAATGAAGCCCTGCAAAGTCTGACACATACTCGCTCCCGCCTCTGGGCGCTGCTGAGCGACCGGGTTATTCTCGCCTGCCTCGCGATTATCCTGCTACTGGCACTTGTCGATCCGGCGAACCTGCCGGTTAGTCTTACATTCTTCGCAGACGCGGTACTAGGCATGGCGCCGTTTTTCGCGCTCGCCATAGGTCTTGCCGCCTATTTTTCCGCGACAGGGGCCGATAACCTGATTGCGCGGGCCTTTTCCGGCTCTCCCGTTTCCGCGATTGTCGCGGCGTCTCTTGTGGGGGCGCTCTCGCCCTTTTGCTCCTGCGGCGTGATTCCGCTTGTTGCGTCGTTGCTGGCGGCGGGCGTGCCGCTCGCGCCGGTGATGGCCTTCTGGATTGCGTCGCCGATCATGGATCCGGAAATTTTCGTTCTGACTTCAGTGGGCATCGGCTTTGGATTTGCCAGCGGTAAAGCCGTGATTGCCATGCTCCTTGGCCTGTTTGCCGGCTTTTCCGTCTATATGCTGCAGCAGCGTGGCTGGGTTCTCGATCCGTTGAAGGGGGAGCTGAGCGGCTGCCGCAAGAAGATTTCGCTCACCGGTCCGGTTGATGTGCAATGGAAATTCTGGCGCGAGCCCGCGCGGGTCAGCCAGTTCCGGTCCGCCGCCGCTTCAAACGGCTGGCTGATCGGTCGCTGGCTGCTACTTGCGTTCCTGATCGAGAGCCTGATGGTCATCTATATCCCCACCAGCTTGATCGAGGGGCTGGTCGGGCAGGATAGCCTTCTTGCCATTCCGCTTGCAGTGCTGATCGGCATACCGAGCTATCTCAACGGCTATGCGGCGATTCCGCTGGTCGGCGGCCTGATCGACCTTGGCATGTCGCAGGGCGCCGCCATGGCCTTTATGACCGCCGGGGGTATCTCCTCCATTCCGGCGGCTATTGCGGTTTACGGGCTGGTCAAGAAGCCGGTTTTCGCCCTTTATCTCGCTCTCGGTATCTCGGGATCCATGGCCACGGGCATCGGCTGGCAACTTTTCAGCGAATTTTTTTAAAAAAATCTTAGCCTTTCGGATCGGCGTAAGTGACTGGAGTAGTAAATTTTTTTCCTTTCGCTGACATCTGCCATTTGGCGCAGCCCCGCAATTCAGCCCTTTCTTCCTGAAGCCTAATCGAAAATTAACCTTTGCTGTTTACGCTTTTCATCATAGCGATGGGTCTCCTTATTTACCCGCCGGGTTCATGACGGGGCGTTCTCGCAGAAAAGGAGGAGCGTATGTTAAGCATTTTCGACCATACCAGGCACTCAGTTGCCCGTTTTGTCGGCATGCGCTCTGTCATTTCTTTTGGACTTGCAGTGCTCTTTATCGCAGCCACGGTGGTTTCATTCCAAGTGACAGACGCATCAGCCCAAAGCGTATGTTTTGAGCGAACGGCATTACTCAAGCATTTGAGCGGCAAATTCGAGGAAGCACCCGTTGCTGCGGGACTTGCTGCAAACGGTAGCATGCTTGAAGTGTTCTCAAGCCCGGACGGCGTAACCTGGACCATCGTTTTGACCCAGCCAAATGGCGCAACCTGTGTCATGGCATCGGGAGAATCATGGATCGGTGTGAAGCAGCCCAAGAAAGGCAAAGTAAGCTAGAGCAGGGCCCTTACCACCTATACATGCGTTTTAGCGTCATGTTGCGTATGGATTAGTTTTATGATGTATAAGGTTGGAAAGAGCCGGGTCGGTTGATCCGGCTCTTTTTTTGTGCTGAACCTCTATTCAACTTTTCTGGTAAATAAAAATTCACTCGACCAGAGCCCGAATTCGATGCGATAACTCTTCTTGCCATAACGCAATCGCCGCGATGAAGAACGGCATGAAAAGAGGAAATGTAAATGATCGGCTATGTGACTCTCGGAACCAACGATATTGATAAAGCGACAGAATTTTACGATGAGCTGCTCGCAGAGATAGGGGCGAAGCGTGTTCTGTCGAACGACCGCCTGCGGATGTGGAGCGTTGCGCGCGGCCAGCCCATGCTGGCGGTTATCAAGCCCTATGATCAGAAAGAGGCGACGATCGGCAACGGCACCATGGTGGCTATCCTTCTGGAAAATGCGGAGATGGTCGGGAAAATGCACGCCAAGGCATTATCGATGGGCTGCGAGGACGAAGGCCCGCTCGGTCCCCGGGGCTCTGGGCAGTCCGTGTTCGCCTATTGCCGAGATCTTGAGGGTCACAAGCTGGCGTTCTATGCCCCGGCATAACCGCCGGATGTGGTGCTAGAAGGTCGGTGCGTCGACCTTCGCATCCAGCAGGGCCTGTTGAAGTTGGGATTTAAGGCGGCTGAGACCCGTCTCATCCTTTGCTTCGCAGCGGGCGACCAGCACCGCTTGGGTGTTGGAGGCACGAAGCAGCCACCAGCCGTCGTCTGTATTGACACGTACACCGTCGATGTCGGAGTAATCCGCGCCGGCCTTAGCCAAAGCCTCCTGAATGCGCGTGACGGCCTGGAATTTCTCATCATCCGGGCAAGGGAAGCGCAGTTCCGGCGTATTGATCATCTCTGGCAGTTCGTCGCGCATCTGTTCCAGCTTCTGGGTACTGGCGCCGAGAATATTGAGCAGGCGCAGGGCGACATAGGGCGCATCGTCATAGCCGTAGTAATGATCGTTATAAAAAATATGGCCGCTCATCTCGCCTGCCAGAGGCGCGTTGACTTCCTGCATCTTCGATTTGATCAGGGAATGGCCCGTGCGCCACATGATCGGCTCTCCTCCAAGGTTTTTCACCTCATCGAAGAGAATTTGACTTGCCTTTACATCGGCAATTATCGGCGCTCCGGGATGATTGGCGAGAACTTCCCGCGACAGAATGGCGAGTAGTTGATCGCCCCAGAGTATCCGTCCGATCCCGTCGACAACGCCGATCCGGTCCCCATCGCCGTCAAAGGCAATGCCGAGGTCGGCATTCACCCCTTTGACCGCCCGGATCAAATCCTCCAGGTTTTCGGCAACTGTGGGGTCGGGGTGATGGTTCGGGAAACTGCCGTCGATTTCCTCATAGAGCAGCATATGACGACCGGGAAGCTTGGCGACAATCTTCCGCAGCACCTCGCCGGTCACACCGTTACCGCAGTCCCAGACCACGGAGAGCTCTTGTCCCGGGACGAAATCCTGCAACAAGCGGGCGACATAATCCTCCATGATCGGCTTGTCGATGACCTTGCCGGAGCCTTCCGCGAACGGGCCCATCGCGCTCAGCGCGCCGAGGCCCTGAATCTGTTTTCCATAGAATGATTTTCCGCCCAGCATCATCTTGAAGCCGTTATGGCTCGGGGGATTATGGGATCCGGTAATCATGATCCCGCCACCGGTTTTGAGGGCGTAGGTTGCATAGTAAAGCATCGGTGTTGGACCCATGCCGATATCAAACACGTCTATCCCGGTGGAGGTCAGGCCCGTGATGAGCGCGGCCTTCAGTTTCGGGGAGGTTGTCCGCCCGTCATAGCCGACGGCAGCATTCTGATGTCCGTCCCGTTTCAGCAGAGTGCCCAGACTGCGCCCAATGGCTTCGGCGTCTGCCTCGAAGAGTGTCTCATCGATGATACCGCGGATATCATACTCACGCAGGATTGTCGGGTTAAACTCATGCTTGGTCATTGTATTATTGCTTTCCAGAAGTCGATGGCGTGACCTATTGAGGCCGGCCGATACTGCTATAGGCGAACCCTTTGGCTGTCATATCATGGGGATCATAAATATTCCGTAAATCGACGATGACAGGCGTCTTCATCAGGGATTTGACCCGGTCAAGGTCCAGTGCCCGAAATTCATTCCATTCCGTAATCAGGACAAGCGCATCGGCCTCTTCCAGCGTCGCGTAGGAGCTGTCGCAAAACTCGACCTCCTCCAGCAGCTTTCGTGCTTCGCTCATTCCTTCCGGATCATAGGCCCGGATCGTCGCACCCCTCCTGATCAGTTCGGGCAGGATATCCAGGCTCGGGCTTTCCCGCATATCGTCAGTATTCGGCTTGAAAGTGAGGCCGAGAACGGCAATGCGCTTGTCCGTGAGGGACCCATCGCAGGCATCGATAACGCGGGTAGCCATCGCCTTTTTGCGTTTCTCGTTAATCCCGATAACGGTTTCGACAATCTGAAGTGGTGCCTCGGCGGCCATGGACGTTTCGAACAGCGCCCGGGTATCCTTGGGAAAGCAGGAGCCGCCAAACCCCGGGCCGGGGTGGAGGAACTTGGCGCCGATGCGCCGGTCAAGGCCGATGCCGCGGGCGACATCATGGACATCCGCGCCGACTTTCTCGCACAGATCGGCAATTTCATTGATAAAGGTGATTTTCGTCGCGAGAAAGGCATTCCCCGCATATTTGGTGAGCTCGGCGCTTTCCAGGCTGGTGAAGACGAGCGGTGTCTGGAAAAGAGAGAGGGGACGATAGATTGCCGACATCACTTCTTGCGCGCGGGGCTCCAAGGTGCCGACAATGACGCGGTCCGGGCGCATGAAATCCTCGATCGCGGCGCCTTCGCGTAAAAACTCAGGGTTTGAGACCACATCGAAGTCCGCCTCCGGGTTCGCCTCACGGAGGATGCGGGCAACTTCCCGTCCGGTGCCAACCGGAACCGTTGATTTGGTGACGACGACGGTATAGCCGGTCAGGGCGGCGGCGATCTCCGTTGCCGCAGAGTAAACATAGCTCAGGTCGGCCTGACCATCGCCGCGCCGGCTTGGTGTGCCGACAGCGATAAAAACGGCATCGGCGTTCGATACAGCCGTCTCGAGGTCGGTCCCGAACTTCAGATAGCCGGAGCGGGAGTTCTTCTCGATCATGGCCTGCAGGCCGGGCTCGAAGATCGGGACCTCGCCCTTGTTCAGGCGCGCGATTTTTGTCTCATCCGTGTCGATGCAGATCACATCGTGACCGAATTCCGAAAAGCAGGTGCCCGAGACCAGCCCGACATAGCCTGTTCCAATCACAGCAATACGCATGGCAAAGTCTCCGTCCGTTCAGCCGTGAGAAGCTATACTACAGCTTATTGGCAATTTTTTTGACAATATCGCCCATGTCGCCCTTCATGTCATCGCGGTTGAGGGCAAAGGCGATATTCGCTTCAAGAAAGCCGATCTTGTCACCGCAGTCATAGCGGGTGCCGTCAAATTTCAGGCCATAAAAGGGATCGCCGCCCAGCAGGGAGGAAAGCGCATCCGTCAGCTGGATTTCATTACCGGCGCCGCGGCTCTGGTTTTCGAGAAGGTCAAATATGCCCGGTTCCAGAATATAGCGGCCGATAACCGCGAGGTTGGAGGGGGCGGCATCCGGTGCCGGCTTTTCGACCAGCCCGTTAATCTCGACCAGATTTCCGGTTTCCCTTCCCGGGCTCAGAATACCGTAGCGGGAGGTATGTTCCTTTGGAACTTCCATAACGGCCAGCATGTTTCCGCCGCCTTTTTCCTCGCGCATCGCTGTCATCTGGGCAAGGCAAGGCGTGTCTGCCAGGATCAGGTCGTCGGCAAGGATGACGGCGAATGGCTCATCCCCCACCAGTCTTTTCGCGCACCAGACCGCATGGCCAAGCCCCAAGGGTTCCTGCTGCCGAATATAAGCGATGGTTCCGGCTTTCGGGACGCTCGCATACAGTTCCTGAAGCAGGCTGTCTTTCTGCCGCTCCTGCAGTACACTTTCCAGCTCGTAGGAGCGGTCAAAATGATCCTCGATAATGGTTTTTCCGCGGCCGGTGACAAATATGAACTCTTCGATCCCCGCGTCGCGTGCTTCTTCCACCGCGTACTGGATCAGGGGCTTGTCAACGACGGGAAGCATTTCCTTCGGCATGGCCTTTGTCGCCGGAAGAAATCTCGTTCCGAGGCCCCCGACGGGGAACACGGCTTTGCGAACTTTTTTTAGCATATATATTTGATCCGCTGTTTATTAGTTTGAAATTTATGGCATTTCGCCGGTTGTAAAGGCAAGCATTGATTTATGCGGCCCGGCTTATGTCTTTAAAAGCAGGTCCTTTGCCTCGTTCAGCTTGGCGGCCATATAGTCCGACCCGTTGTGATCGGGATGGAATTTTTTCATCAGCCGCCGATGCGCGGATTTTATCTCGGCAACCGTTGCGTTACTTTCAAGCTCCAGTATCTCGAACGCTTCCTTGCGGGTCATGGGGCCGCTATCGGAACTAGTGCGGCGGCTTCCCTCCGACTGGCTGGTATTGTCCTCAGAAGAGTCCTCACCGAACTTCCGGCTGATAAAGCTTTCCAGAATGGCGATGGTCTGCTCATCCCCGATTGCTTCCTGGTGAAATTCGCCCAGTTCCGCACGGGTTAGGGAGGACAGCTCCCGGTCCTTGAATTGCCCTTGCAGAATGGTGGCATCCATCTCGCCGCTGTCGTGATTGAGCGTGGCCCGAAGCCAGGCGGTTTTGACATCGGATTTCTGTCCCTCGGACGGATGACTGCTGCCAAAGAGCGGCTTGTTGCGGAGGAAAAAGAGGGCGGCGAGAGCGAGCGGCATTGCATAGGCAAATCGTCCGGTCAGGGCGAAGAAGCCTGCCAGAAGCGCAAAAAAGATAACACCGGCGACCCGAAGTCCCTTCAGGATCTTTTTAGGGTCTGCCGTTGCCAGGCTCTGGCTCCCGACGATAAGAGCGATCAGAAGCGAGACGCCAATGATGAAATAGGCCAGCATCGGAAACTACTTGATCTGTTCGAGAAGCAAACGCGCTTCCCCGCCGGATTTTTTGCTGAGATCGCTGAGGGCCCGGCGGCCCCCGGCCGCGTAGGCCGCCACCGCGCGGAGCAGGTTTCGCAAGGTTGAGGCGCTGGCGCTATCGAACCGGCAATAGGCGCCGCCCGATAATTTGGCAATCTGCCGGAAACAGTTTTCTGCGATACCGTCATACCCCTCCTGAAAGAGGAAAACCGGTACCCGCAACATCCCAAGCTGTCCGGCGAGGTGGCAGAGCTGATCCGCGTCCTCCTCCATACAGTCGCCCACATAGACCAGCGCGTTGACTCGTTCCTTCTTGGTCTGGCGCAGCGCGTGTTTCAGGACCTTCTCGATTTGCGTATGACCGCCGAGACAGAAGACACGCGACATCGGTTTGATCAGGGCCTGGCTGTCGGTGGTCCATTTCGTCGCCTTGAATTCACCAAAGCCCCGGAAAAAGGCGACCTGCAGCGCGAGTCCGCCGATGGAGGCGGCTTCCTCGAACATTTCATGTTGAAGATGTGATGCGCGGTCCCAGGTCGGCTGACGGCTGGCGGTGGCGTCGATGGCGAATATCAGGCGACCGTCCTTGCCAGCAGGCGTCTGCACGGGCGTCGCGGCCACTTTTTTAAGGAATTCCGCGACGTCATCCTTGCCGGTCTTCTCTGGTGTATTTTCGATATCTTTCGCCAAACCAAACATTTCCCCTTGGCTGCTTCCCTGTCTTTTAAATAGGTGTTTTTACAGAAAAATACAATTCGCGGTCAATTGGACTTGCCCTCCCGCGCTGGCTCTGCTCAGAATACCGGCGGAAGAGAAGCAGCTGAAAGTATCCTTTTGATGAAAACCGAGCCCTTTTGGTGGGATGCCGCGCGTCCTGAAGCGACCGAGATTGCTCTGCCGGATGGCCCGTCCGATGTTCTGATCATCGGCGGCGGTTATACGGGCCTGTCGGCGGCACTGACGCTGGCGAAGCGGAATCTGAGCGTTACGGTTCTGGATGCGGAAATGCCGGGCTTCGGTGCCAGCAGCCGCAATGGCGGTATGGTTGGCAATCTGCTCAAGCCCGGCCTCACGGGCTTGATCGGAAGCTATGGCGTCGAGAAGGGCTGCGCGATCTACCGGGAAGCGCTGGCGTCAGTCGAGTTCATTGCCGCGCGTATCCACGAGGAGGGGATCGAGTGCGACCTGACGCTTTCCGGGCGCTTTTATCCGGCCATTCTCGGGAAGGACCTTGCCCGCATGACCCGGGATTTCGAATGTCGGCAAAGGTATCTCGACGTTCCGGAAGAAATGGTCAGCGTGGATGGCTATGGCGAGGACGTGGATAGTCCGGGTTACAAGGGCGGGCTCCGGCAGCACCATACCGGCGGGCTGCATCCGGCGAAATATGTCAAGGGGCTGGCGGCGGCGGCGGTACGCGCAGGCGCACGGGTCATTGCGCCGCTCCGGGCGGAAGCAATCGCGAAAACAACGGAGGGCTTTTCCGTCACGACGGCGAAGGGAGAGCTGCGCGCAGCGGCTCTGCTTATCGCGACCAACGGCTATACCGGCGGACTGCTTCCGTTCCTGCAAAAGCGGATCATCCCGGTCGGCAGCACGATGATCGCGACGGAGGAACTGTCGGAAAACCTCGTCTCCAGCCTGTTTCCGACAAAGCGGATGATTACGGATACCCGGCGGATGCTGAGTTATTATCGCCCGTCTCCTGATGGACGGCGTGTGCTACTGGGCGCCCGCCCGACAGTTTTTCCGGCCTCACCGGAAGTTCAGGCAAAATCCCTGAAAAAGACCCTCGACGGGATTTTTCCGGCGCTCGAAGGGGCGGCGGTCTCACATGTCTGGTCCGGCTATGTCGCCTATGATTTCGCGGCCATGCCGACAATCGGGATGCATGACGGTATTTATTACGCAATGGGCTATTGCGGATCCGGCGTCGCCATGTCCGGCTATCTCGGCCATAAGGCGGCGCTCAAGATCCTCGGGGACACAGACGGGGAGACGGCGTTCGACGACCTTCCGTTTGACGGACGCTTTTATTACAGCGGCAAGCCCTGGTTCCTGACACCGGCGATGATCGGCTACCGGCTGCGCGATTATTTCGGTTTTTGATGTCGATCTCGTCGTTTTTCGCCCTGCCGAGCCATCGGGAAACATGGCGTCTCGCCTTTCCGATCATCCTGTCCAATTCCTCCGTCCCGCTGTTGGGCGCGGTCGATACCGCTGTGGTCGGACATCTGCCGGACCCGCATTACATCGGGTCTGTCGCTATCGGGGCATTGATCTTCAGCTTTCTGTATTGGGGGTTTGGCTTTCTGCGCATGGGCACCACTGGTTTCATCGCCCAGGCCATCGGTGAGGAGGATGCGACCGAAGTCCGTTCCGTGCTCGCTCGGGCCCTGATCCTCGCAGGCGTTATCGCGCTATTCGTGTTTGTTCTGCAAGGTCTCGTCCTGTGGGTCGCCCTGTCGCTCATTGAAGGCTCCGCGGTGGTCGAGGACGGCGCCGCGTCCTATTTCAGCGTCCGGGTCTGGGGCGCGCCAGCGGTCCTCGGAAACTATGCCCTGATGGGATTTTTCATCGGCATACGCAATACGCGGGCGGCGCTGATTGTCCAGATTTTCATGAACGGCCTGAATGTGGTCCTCGACCTTCTGTTCGTGATCGGTTTCAACTGGGATGTGGTTGGCGTGGCCGCCGCAACGGCGATATCCGAGACGCTTGCCCTTGGCCTCGGGCTTTTTCTGGTCCGGCGGGAGCTTGCGCGGATCGGCGGCGAATGGTGTCTCCCGGCGATCAGATCTGTGCAGAAAATGGCGCGGCTACTCGCGGTTAATCTCGATATCTTCATCCGGACGATTCTGCTGATCTTCGCTTTCGCCTATTTCACGGCTGAGGCCGCGAAGGAGGGCAATGTCACTCTCGCGGCGGTGGCGGTTCTGATGAACTTTATGCATTTTATCGCCCACGGACTTGACGGCTTTGCCTTCGCAGCGGAGGGTATGGTCGGTAATGCCATCGGCGCCCGCAAGGTTAGCAAGCTGCGTGAAATTGTCTGGGTTACCGGTTTCTGGGCACTGATCGTCGCCTGTCTCTATTCGGTGGTATATCTGGTTTTCGGTACGTCAATCATCAATCTCCTGACAGGGATCGAGGAGGTGCGCGAGCGGGCCTATGAGTTCCTGCCCTGGCTGATTGCGGCGCCGCTTATCTCCATCTGGTCCTACCAGATCGACGGCATCTTCATCGGCGCGGTGCAATCGAAGGAAATGCGGAACTGCATGATTATCTCCTTCATTGCATATATGCTCTGCATGCAGTTCTTTGGTGAGCTATGGGGCGCCCATGGGCTCTGGGCGGCGCTGATGGTGTTTATGGCCATGCGGGCGGTGACCCTGGCCATTGTCTATCCGCGGGTCGAGCGCCGCGCGATAATAGCGGACTGACTACTTAGTCTGCTTCAGCCAGATACGCTCGATCGCCGCGAAAACGGTGGGAACGAAAGCAATGACCAGGCTGATCCGGACGACCTGCATCGTCGCGACGAAGGCGACATCTATGCCGAGCGCAAGGGCGACGAGCGGCATTTCGGCAAGACCGCCGGGGCTGAGCGCCAGGATAATGCCGGCCATGCTCACGCCGATCGTCTCCGCAAACAGAAAGGCGAAAAGCGCGGCGATCAGAACCATCACGGTTGTTGAAATGAAGCTGAGGCCGATAACATTGCGGACCTCATGCAGGCGGGTGCCGAGAAAGCGCGCGCCGATGGCGGTGCCGATCACGAGCTGGGCGGCATAGACGAGGATCATCGGCGGCGCAACATCCGTTATTCCCGCCATCTGGACAATGGCCGTCGCAAGTAGCGGACCCATCAGGTGGTAGGCGGGTAGGCGGCAAAGATAGCCGATGCCATAGCCGAGAAGCGCCGCCAGCAGCAACCATCCATCGCCGACGAGATCATGGATCGATCCGAACAGCGGCACTGCCTGCAGATTTCCGGTGAAACCCACGCCGTAGCGGAAGATCAATGGCACCGACATCACCAGGATCAGGATGCGTGACGCATGGATCAGGGCGATGGTCGGGCCGTTGCCGCCCTTCGCTTCGCCAACCTCATACATTACGTTGAGGCCGCCGGGTGCGGAGGAGAAGAAGGCCGTGATCGGATCGAACTTGCCGACCTTGCGATAGAAAAAATAGACGATCAGCATCGACAGTATGACGCTGATAATAAGGAGGACGAGACCGCCGCTCCACCGGCTCATGGCGGCCCAGGTGTCTGTCGAGAAGCCGCTGCCCAGCATCACGCCGAGGATCGCGGTCATGACTTTGCGCAAGGTCCCGTTGACGGACAGGTCATACCCGCGCAGCGACGCAATGGTCACCACGAACATGGAGCCCAGCATCCAGGCCAGCGGCAGATCCGCCAGAAAGAATATTCCGCCACCAACCGCCCCGACCAGGAGCGCCTTCACAGTCTGCACCACGTTTTGTCAATCCTCTTGTATTTAGTCGAGTAATGTCTTCATGCCGGGATGGCCGAAGACTTGCGCGTGACGGCTGAGCCGGGCCGTCCTTTCAGCGCGCAAACTGGCGTCTGCGACATTTTGGCGGATAAAGTCGTGAAGGTCCATACCGGGAGCGAATATATCGCGCAGGCGGCGCTGGACCTCGGCCTGGTCAAGGGTGGGGAAAGGGGCGTCGAGACAGTCTATCCCACCAAGCGCAACAGGCGCGCCCTCAAGCATGAGACTTCCCCGGAGGCTGACATAGGCAAAGGCCGTATCAAGAGCGCCGTTGTGGGCGCAGCGCAGGTTCAGCCCGGACAACTCCGCATAGCAGTAGTTCTGGCCGACGGCTTCCGTCTCATGCATGCGCAAGAGCTGATCCGGGGTGAGCCAGTTGATATGAACAGAGGAGCGGGCGCCCGGCGCCGCACAAAGGGCGGCCGCGACGGAGCCATAGCCGGTGAAATGCGCGGAATAGACGCAGATCACATCCTGTAAAGTCGCGGCGGTTACCGGGATCGATGTCTCCGGGAAATCCCTGTATTTCCGCTGAAGCTGTGTTGGCGATCCGTTCGATCCGCAGGCCAATACCGGTACGCGTCCGCTAAAATCAGTCTCCGGAGGCAACTCCTGCACCTCGCCTCCGGAAAAGAGGTAGGAATGCGCCGGTCGCGGATAGGGGTAGCCCAGAGCGAGGGCAATGATGTCATCCGGTTCCTGCATGAGGGAAGCGCTTAACGGCCGAGATGCATGCCGCCATCAACGATGACAATCTCACCGGTCATCATACTCATGCTGTCGATGAAGGAGAGTGTCGCCTCGGCAATATCCTCGGGCTGGCAGACGGCCTGCAAGGGCACATCCCGCTTCAGCCGGTTTTTATAGGCATCGTATTTTTCCTCGCCATATCCCTGCAGCAGCCAGCGGGTTTCGATAAAGCCCGGACAGATGGCATTGACCCGGATTTCCGGTCCCAGCACCCGCGCGAGGGACATTGTCATGGTGTTCAGCGCCCCCTTGGAGGCGGCATAGGCGATGCTGGAGCCATGGCCGTGGGTTCCCGCAACCGAGGAGATCATGACGATCGAACCCTTGCCGGTTTCCTTCATATAGGGGGCGGCGGCACGAGACATCTGGAACGAGCCGATGGTGTTCACCGCATAGATGTCCTGAAAATCCTGGGCACTCAGGCCGTCGAGATCGCTATGGGCGACGAACTTCGTCCGCCCGGCGTTATTGACCAGGCCGTCGATGCGCCCCCATTTGTCCATGGTCGCCTTCGCCATGGCACGGCAATCCTCATCCTTCGAGATATCGCCCTGAAACAGGAGGGTCTCCACCCCCTTCGCGGCGCAGGCGGCCTCAGTCTCTTCTGCTTCTTTCAGGCTCTTTGTGTAGTTGATAACGACATTATAGCCCTTGTCCGCGAGCGCGAGGGCGATGGCAGCCCCGGCCCCTGTGGCGGAGCCGGTGACGATGGCAACTTTATTGGATGATGGCATGATACTTCCCGTTTGTTTTTATTTATATCCCGGTCCAGAGTACCCAACATTGGCCGGGATATAAACGAGAAAATATCCGCCGCTTTTTCAGCCTGTTTTCTTGAAAGCGCCGGTGGCGAGCTTGGCGATGATGATGCCGCCGATCATGGAAAGGACGAACACGACGATTTTCATATTGCCATAGGCGAGGGAGCTGAGCGCCGGGCCCGGACATAAGCCGCCTAGGCCCCAGCCGAGGCCGAACAGGATGGCACCAACCACCAAACGTTTATCAAGGTCCTTTTTCGTCGGGAGCTTGAATTCTCCGCCAAAGAGGGGGGTGGACCGTTTCAGGATGAAACGAAAGCTGATCAAGGTGACGAGAACGCCGCCACCCATGACGAAGGCGAGGCTCGGGTCCCAGTTGCCGGTGAGGTCCAGAAATCCAATAACTTTCCCCGGGCTGACCATGCCGGACAGCGCAAGGCCGAAACCAAACAGGAGACCAGAGATAAGACTGACAAGATTAAACATCTTCAACCTCCCACCAAGGTTCGCATAATAAAGACAGTAATAACTGCAACTGCCATGAAGATCATGACCGCGGAGAAAGATCGGAGGGAAAGTCGCCCGAGGCCGCAAATACCATGCCCGCTGGTGCAGCCCGCGCCGATATAGGTGCCGCCGCCTACCAGAAGTCCGGCGACGATCAACAGCGCATAATGGGCGCTGTCCGGAAGCAGATAGGGGTTAAGGGTCACGAAGGACATGTCTCCTCCTAAAAGAGGATAGGCCGCCGCGCCGAGGATCAGTCCGGCAATGAACAGCACCCGCCACAGGGCATCGCCCGGTTGCGGTGGAATGAGGCTCGACAATATCCCGCTGATGCCCGCGATCCGGCCGGCCATCAGCAGCAGGGTTGCGGACAGCCCGAGTATGATGCCCCCGATCAGTGAGCTTATGGGCGTGAAGTTTTCCATGTCTTATGGTTCCAGGGTTATGTTGACTGACAATATAATTGATAAAGAACGGAAATGACCTGCTGTGCCTCCTCGCCGTCCAGCGAATAGAAAATCGTCTGCCCTTCGCGCCGGGTTTTGACCAGCCCGTCCTTGCGGAGCAGGGAGAGTTGCTGCGAGACGGAAGAGGGACGCATCTCTAGCGTCTCGGCCAGTTCATTGACCGAGATCTCGCCCTCATTCATCTGGCAGAGCAGGAGCAGCCGGGTTTCGCTCGACAATGCTTTCATGAGCGTGCTGGCCCGGGCGGCCGAATTTTTCATTTCTTCAATATCCATACTTGTATAACTACGTATCTATAGATATATTGTCAAGTATGATTGGAATGATAAAAGAAGAAACGGCCTGTCGCCGGGGTAGGAGTGAGACATGAAACCGGAAGTAAAAGCATTTTTTCACAAACCGACTTTCACGGTCAGCTATGTGGTTATGGATCCAAATAGCAAGAAGGCCGTCATTATCGATAGCGCGCTGGATTATGACAACGCGTCCGGCCGGACCGCAACGACGGCCGCCGACGAGATTATCGATTTCGTAAAAGAACGAGGTCTTGAGATTGAGTGGATTCTGGAAACCCATGTTCATGCGGACCACCTGACCGCCGCCCCGTATCTGCAGGAAAAGCTGGGCAGCAAGATCGGTATCGGTAAGGTTGTCAAAACGGTTCAGGAGACCTTCAAGAGAATATATAATTTCGGAGATGAAGTCTCAGCGGACGGATCGCAGTTTCAGCATCTGTTTGAAGAAGGGGAGAAGCTGGAAATCGGCGGCCTGACTTTGGAGGTGATCGCAACACCGGGACATACGCCCGCCTGTATTGCCTACCTTATCGGGGATGCGATATTTGTCGGCGATACCCTTTTCATGCCTGATTATGGAACCGCGCGCTGCGATTTCCCGGGAGGGGATGCCCGCACGCTCTACCGGTCGATCCGCAAAATCCTCTCCCATCCGCCCGAAACGCGGCTCTTCATGTGTCATGACTACGGGCCCAATGGGCGAGATTTTGCCTGGGAGACGACGGTCGCCGAACAGCGCGAGAAGAATATCCATATTCACGACGGCATCAGCGAGGAAGATTTCGTCAAGATGCGGACGGAGCGCGATGCGACGCTCTCCATGCCGGCGCTGATCATTCCGTCAATTCAGGTGAATATGCGGGCGGGGCATCTGCCGGAGGCCGAAGCGAACGGCATGTCTTACCTTAAGGTCCCGCTGAACGCGCTATAAGAAATCAGGAGGCGCTTTTCTGGGCGATATAGTTGGGCAGCCGGAGGTCCGGCGCGACGACAAAGCAGGAAAAGCGCCGTTCGGCAAGATTGCTGCAGGCCTGCCGGGCTTCCGTTTCGTCGAAGCCGAGGACCTGCGCCCGATAGAACGGCTTGCCGTCCGATATCGCTTTCTCGATATTGACCTGACGGCCGTCGAGAATACCCCGGGCCTCTGCCGTTGCCTTGTGTATCTGATCACGTGCGGTCGTCACCAGGCTATAGGCGCCGATCTGAATGGCCCACCCGGTTTTCTCAAGCCGTTCCACACTCAGAGAGGCCGGTGTGATACTTGATGTCGGCGTGGCACTCACATAGCGAATATGGGACATGTCGGCGACCGGTTCTTTTTTCACCGGAAGGGGAACAGGGGCCGTCGAGGCAACCTGAATTTCGGCCGGGGCGCTGTGCGGCGCGCCAAGGGCAATCCGCAGGGGCTTGCCGAACGGCAGCGGCACCACCGACGGATGGGATTTCTCGATCTCCGCAAAGCCCTTGTCCAGAAGCGATGCCATATGAATGTCGCGGCTGCGGGCGGTGCGTCCACCGAAAACGACGGCGACCAGACGGTTGCTGCCCCGCTTGGCGGAAGCCACAAGGTTGAATCCGGATGCGCGGATGTAGCCGGTCTTGATGCCGTCCACCCCCTTGTATTTTGTCAGCAGGTTATTGTGGTTCTTGTATGATTTACCGTGATAATCAAACTCCTCCAGCGAGAGGAACTCGTAAAATTGTGGAAAGTCATGAATGAGCGCCGCGCCGAGAATTGCCATGTCCCGCGCCGTGCTTTTCTGGCCGCGATTGGGAAGTCCGCTGGCGTTGCGAAAGCTTGTCCGCTGCATGCCGAGGCGTTTTGCCCGCTCCGTCATGTTGCGGGCAAATTCCGCTTCCGTCGGCGCCATGCTTTCGGCCAGAACCGTCGCGGCATCATTCGCGGATTTCGTGATCAGTGCGAAGACGGCGTCCTTGACCGTGATGCGGCCCCCTCTTTTCAGGCCGAGCTTGGTAGGCGCCTGTCCCGCTGCGCGCGCAGAGACCGGGAGTTTCTGGTCCATGCGCAGCTGACCGCGATTGAGCGCCTCGAACGTCATGTACAATGTCATGATCTTGGTGAGGGAGGCCGGATAAAGCCGGTTGTCGGCATTTCGGGAATAGAGAACCTCACCCGTGCGGCTGTCCATCACGATCGCGGCATAACGTGCCGCGGCCGTTGTTGGCAGCGATACCATGGTGATCGTGAACAGCAGCAGAAGCGCGCTAAGAACGCGAAACGGCGCCCGGTTGTCCTTCATGGCAAGGGGCCGGAAGGGGGATCTTCCGAAAAAGGAACGTGATACTATGTTATGTGAATCCTGTGCCAAAGGTCGCCCTGCTTCACTGAAAATACGGATACAATTACGCGCGGGTTCCCCCACTCTTGAAAGAGTGTAAAAAAAATGGCGAATCATGTCTATAAAAATCCGGACAAAATTTTTATCCCTGGATATCAACAACGCAGTTTATCCCCTTGAAGTTCGTATATAATCACATAATGTTGATTTCCCTATTGATCTTACAGGCCGATGGTTAATATCTGGTAAGCATCCGAAATTTCTTTTTTAGCGCGCGAGGACCTCATGTTCTGCATCCACCGAATTCTTCAAGTCACCTGCCTTGCGGCTGTTCTGGCGGCCTGCACGGCGGACGGCGGGACGAGCAATCAGATTTTCAGGCCGTTCCAGTGGTTTTCCTATGCCAATGGCGACGATATCCGCGAAAATTGCGCGCCCGGCCGGAATGCCCGTTACCGGATGATATACAACGCCATCTATGACAAGCAGGTGCGAACTTACGATATTCTCCAGATCAACACCTCCAAGTCGGCGACGCAGACCACGCGCGTTTTTCGAGGCGGCGTCAGTGTCGAGTGGCTTCTCGGCTCGCTGGGATCGGGGCCGACGGGGACCCATGAGAGCAAGGTCGTCATCAGCCTTGATGATCTGATCGCGATTGAGAAGGCGCTGGTCGCCTCCGGATTTGAGAAGCCGGCCATCGACGGACAGATCCTGCATTCCGACAGCTTTTACTGGATTGCCATGGTCTGCCGGGACGGCAATTTCAAATATTATGCCTGGAATGACGAGAATGCCGATATCGCCAAGCTGCCGTTCCGCGAAGTTCTCTCCAAAGGGGATGAGACCGGTGTGCCGTTTCAGGAGCCCTTTGTGCCTGTCACCTTCAGCCGCAACTCGCGTTATTATAATGGCGGTGCGGGCAGCACCTATTTCACCATGCAGGTTCGCGACAATGGCCTGGACCTGTAAAACCGCTAAACGGGTATGGATTTGATGTGAAATTTTTGTTGCGAGAGCGGAGCTTTTTCTCTAATTAGCAGTTTTTAATATATAAATATCAGTAAAATCAATAACTTATGGTATTATAAGTACTTTGTTGCAGTGCACAAAAAAGTTATTGACATTTATCAGTGCATCATTATATACAAGATCATTGTTGCAGTGCAGCAAAGATATTTAAAGACGCTAATCAGAAAGGTTAAGTCAATGACTACGAAGAAAGCAACGACAAACGCAACCGTTGACCCGGCTGTCGTTACGAAGGAATTTGAAGACATGGTCGCAACCGGCCGCAAGTCGCTTCAGGACGCTTTCATCAGCGGAACCGAAGCCGCCGAAAAAGCGTTCAAGTCCAACACGGAATCTTTCAAGACCAACTACGAAAAGGCAGTTGCCGACGGTAAGACCGGTTTTGAAAAAGCCATGAAGACTTTCGAAGGCTCTCAGTTCTATGACAAGAAGAGCGCGGAAGCCTACATCAAGGCAAGCAACGCTGCTGTTGAAAAGAGCGAGAAAATCAGTGCTGCTCTTATCGACTTCGGAACCGAGCGTCTGCAGGAAGCTTTCAATGTAACGAAAACTCTTGCTGAAACAGACGACGTGACCAAGGCTGTCGAGATTCAGACAGAATATGCAAAGACTTCCATGCAGAGCTATGTCTCTGAAATGGGCAAGTTCAATGCTCTGTTCACCGACGCCGCGAAGTCTGTTGTTGAGCCCTTTGGCGCGCAATACGCTGCCAACCTCGACATGTTTGCCAAACAGGCTTAACGCAAGTTCAGTTTAAAAGCGTCTTGAAAAGGCCCGGATTTTCCGGGCCTTTTTTCATGCCCGGTTGCCTGCCGAACACTTTTTGAAGATTTTTTATCTAAGGTAATAATATTTTTTGAATTTCCTGATAAGATATATACTTAAATAACAGGACCATGCGGTGCACAAGAAGTGATGTTGCAAAGCGAAATGGAGAGAAAGACATTCTAATATCTGGTCGGACAGTAATGACGATGAGCAGTAACGACAAAAAGGACAAGGATGACCAGGGAACGGGGACCGGTCTGGTCACTAAGGCCAAGCCGAAAACCAAAAAGCCGTCCCTGTGGCGCGTATTGTTGTTGAATGATGACTATACGCCGATGGAGTTTGTCGTTTACGTTCTGCAGAAATTCTTCAATATGGATGAACAGACGGCGGTGCAGGTCATGTTGCATGTTCATCAGAAAGGCGTCGGCAATTGCGGTGTCTTTCCTTACGAGATCGCCGAAACCAAGGTCGCGCAGGTTATTGATCATGCGCGTGAGAACCAACACCCCCTACAATGTACGATGGAGAAAGAATAGTGCCGGGATTTTCCAACTCACTTGAAGAAACTCTACATCGTGCAATGGCGCTGGCGACGTCGCGGCGGCATGAATTTGCGATGCTGGAGCATTTGCTGTTTTCCCTGACGGAGGATCAGGACGCTGCCGCCGTCATGCGCGCCTGTAACGTGGATGTCGAGCTGCTGCGGCGGGACCTTGAAACCTTTATCACGGACGAGCTTGATGACTTGGTCATGGACGGCTTCGTCGAGGCGCGCCCGACGTTGAGTTTCCAGCGGGTCGTGCAGCGCGCCCTGATCAATGTCGAAAGCTCCGGCCGGGAGGAAGTGACGGGCGCCAATGTGCTCGTCGCCATCTTCTCGGAGCGTGAAAGCCATGCGGCCTATTTCCTCCAGAAGCAGGAAATGACCCGGCTTGATGCGATCAGCTATATCAGCCATGGCGTCGCGAAAGCGCCTGGCAAGGAAGCAGCGCGTCCCATTCGCGGCGTCGACGGGGAATACAAGCCCGAGAAAGAGGCGACGCCGCCACCCGAAGACAAGGCGGAAGCGCTTGAAGCGCTGGATGCCTACTGCATCAACCTGAATGAACGCGCCGCCGCGGGCAAGATCGACCCGCTGATCGGCCGTACGGATGAGGTGGAGCGGACGATCCAGATTCTCTGCCGCCGCTCGAAGAACAATCCGCTCTATGTCGGTGATCCGGGGGTTGGCAAGACGGCTATTGCCGAAGGGCTGGCCCGGCGGATTGTCCATGGCGACGTGCCGAGCGTGCTGCTGCCTGCGGTTATCTACTCGCTGGACATGGGCTCGCTGCTTGCGGGCACCCGGTATCGCGGTGATTTTGAGGAACGGCTGAAAGCGGTGATCTCGGAGTTGCAGGGTCTCGACAATGCGATCCTGTTTATCGATGAAATCCACACGATCGTCGGGGCAGGGGCCACAAGCGGCGGGGCAATGGATGCTTCCAACCTCCTCAAGCCTGCACTGGCGAGCGGCGATATCCGCTGTATCGGCTCGACCACCTACAAGGAATTCCGCAGTCATTTCGAGAAGGACCGCGCCCTCCTGCGCCGGTTCCAGAAGATTGACGTGCGCGAACCCACGGTCGAGGACAGCATCAAGATACTGAAGGGGCTGAAACCCTATTTCGAGGAATATCACAAGATCCGCTACACGGCGGAGGCGATCCGTTCGGCGGTGGAGCTATCCGCCCGTTACATCAACGACCGCAAGCTGCCGGACAAGGCGATCGATGTGATCGATGAAGTTGGCGCGGCGCAGATGCTGAAAGCGGAAAGCAAGCGCAAGAAGACCATTGGCGTCAAGGATGTCGAGGCCGTAGTCGCCAAGATCGCCCGCATTCCCCCGAAATCCGTCTCGAAAGAGGATACGGTCAACCTGCGCAAGCTCGATGTGGACTTACGCCGCGTCGTCTTCGGTCAGGATGTCGCCATCGACGCGCTGGCAAGCTCCATCAAGCTCGCCCGTGCGGGTCTGCGCGAACCGGAAAAACCCATCGGCTCCTATCTTTTCTCCGGACCGACCGGCGTCGGCAAGACCGAAGTCGCGCGTCAGCTCGCCTCCATCATGGGACTTAATCTGGTGCGTTTCGATATGTCGGAATATATGGAGCGGCATACGGTCAGCCGCCTGATCGGCGCCCCTCCGGGCTATGTCGGGTTCGATCAGGGGGGTCTCTTGACTGATGCAATCGATCAGCAGCCGCATTCGGTGCTTTTGCTCGACGAGATCGAGAAGGCGCATCCGGACTTGTTTAATATTCTTCTTCAGGTCATGGATCATGGTAAGCTTACCGACAATAACGGCAAGCAGGTGGATTTCCGCAATGTAGTCCTGATCATGACGACCAACGCGGGCGCCCATGAGATGACCAAGCAGGCCATCGGCTTTGGCAATGACGTACGCGAAGGTGAGGATGAGGAGGCGATCAAGCGGCTCTTCACCCCGGAATTCCGCAACCGTCTGGATGCGGTCATTCCCTTCGCGCCGCTGCCGCCGGAAGTCGTCTCGCGCGTTGTCGAGAAATTCGTCCTGCAGCTGGAAACACAACTTGAGGACCGCAACGTGACGATCTCGCTTTCCGACACGGCGGCGACCTGGCTGGCCAAGAAGGGCTATGACGCCAACTATGGTGCCCGGCCGCTCGCGCGGGTTATTCAGGACAGCATCAAGAAACCGCTGTCCGAGGAACTGTTGTTTGGCAAGCTTGCCAAGGGCGGCCATGTCTCTGTCGGCGTGAAGGCCGGGGAGCTTACCTTTAAGATCGAAAGCGCGACAGATGTCTCTCGCAAGAACGACGCTGACAAGAAGACGAAAAAGAAGGGCCCGAAGAAAAACACGGAAATGGTCGAAAAATAGGTATTCCGGAATGTAAAAAAGGCGGGAGCATTTCCCGCCTTTTTTAATGGCTTAATATAGAGGGCCGCGCGTTATTTTTGGCCAATTACGCGCCGTCCTTCGTTCAGGGTTTTGAGATAGGCAATCCCCTCATCGGCAATGGCGTAACCGACCATGTCCTCATTCTCGCCAGCCATCTGGTCCATATCCACCCAGTGCGAATAGATTGGCCGTGTGCGGTCCGTGATAATCCCGGATTTGAGCAGCGTCTTGACCAGAACCCGGAAGATATTAGTGGATTCCTTCAGCGTATCGCGCCGGTCTTCATCAGTGAACACTTCCCGGCAGGCATCGCGCACCCACTGCCAGTCGAGGCCGAACTGCTCATAGATCACCTGCTTCTGGCGGATATTGATGAGATTGAAGAGAACGGTTTCAAAGCATTGTGCTGCCCAGTCCTCGACCCGGTTATGTTCCTCCGTTCCAAGCTTCGGAATGGTCTTGTCCGCCCATATCTTGCCGAACTTGTGGTGGAAGGCCTCGTCAGTCATGACAAGCTGTGTCAGCCGCTTGAGAAGCGGGTCGTTGGTTTTGGCATGGAGATTGGCAAAGGCGCCCATCGCCAGCCCTTCAACCAGCATCTGCATCCCGACCAGCTTCTTGTAGACTTCCTCGGCGCTGACCAGTTCTTCAAGCAGGCCGCCGAGCGCTTCGCCGACCGGGTAGGGGCGGCCCCAGCGGGTGCTGATATAACGGCTGAAGGCGGTGACATGGCGGGCCTCTTCACGGGTCTGGTTAGACGCATACTCCTGCGCTCCCGGGTCGACGAGGATGTGGCAAAGTCCGGCGCTTAAGGAAAGCGCGCCTTGCTCTCCGTGCAGGATGCTGGAAAGGCTCCATCTGGTGCTTTCATTGGCGAGACGGATTTTCTGACCTTCATCGAGCTTGTCAGCTACCGCGCTTTGCAGCTCCGGAATGGTTTCCGGGGGCATGATATATTCGGAATTGATATCGAACGGGCTATCGAAATCGAGATAGGTCGGGTCCATCGGGTCCCAGAAATGGTCATGTGTTGCCGAGATAATGCCATCGAAGGCATCCGTCCGCGTCCCATAGCGGTCAACCTCCAGCATTGTCGGAAAATCGTCCCTGCTTACCGTGTTATAAATGGGATCCTGCGTAATATGGTCAGTCATTGTTATCCCTTTAGCCGTTATATAGGGCGGCATCTTGCGGCCTGCCTTTACGTTTACGTAAACGTCAATATTAAAATACACTAAAACAGCGGGAAATTCAACAACCGATTTTAACCATGCGGGCGTGAAGTGACGTTAACTCCGGCCATCGTTCCGAAATGGCGAATGACCGGCGAGATATTCGATTTCGGCAGAGACCTGGCGGGTTTCGGCTTCAAGATATTCCGCCACCGCATCATGAAAGCCGGGATCGCGCAGCCAGTGGGCGGAGTAGGTCTCCGTCGGAAGATAGCCGCGGGCAAGCTTGTGCGGCCCTTGCGCGCCGGCCTCGACCCGCCGGATACCGTGCCGGATCGCATAATCGATGGCGCGGTAGTAGCAGGTTTCGAAATGCAAAAACCGGTGATCCTCAATACAGCCCCAGTAGCGTCCGTAAAGGCAATCACTGCTTTTCAGGTTCAGCGCCCCGGCGATATAACGCCCCTCCCGCTTCACCATAAACAGCACGACCGCCTCCGGCATCGCCGCCCCGAGAAGGCTGAAGAATTCGCGGTTGAGATAGGGTGTCCCCCATTTGCGGCTGCCGGTGTCGATATAGAAACGGAAGAAGGCATCCCAATGTTCTTCCGTGATGGCGTCGCCCGTCACTTCCTCGAAAGTGAGGCCGTTTTCCGTCGCGCCCTTGCGTTCCTTGCGGATTGCCTTGCGTTTGCGGGAGGAGAGTTGGGCCAGGAAATCGTCGAAGTCTCCGTAATTTTCATTCACCCAGTGGAACTGCTCCCCGGTGCGGATCAGCAGGCCGTCCGCCTCCATCAACGCCCGCTCCGCCGGTTCGAGAAAGGTCGCATGAACGGAGGAGAGGTTCAGTTCGGTAGCGACCTGCTTCGCGCCCTGCAGCAGCATCCGCTGATATGCTTCGCGCTCCGGTCCTTCCACGACCAGCAGGCGCGGCCCGGTCACCGGGGAGAAAGGGACGGAGAGCTGCAGCTTCGGATAATATTTCCCGCCGGCGCGTTCATAGGCATGGGCCCAGCTGTGATCGAAGACATATTCACCCTGGCTGTGCCCTTTCACATACATGGGGGCGACGCCCTTGATCTCGCCGCCCAGCTCCAGGGCGAGGTGATAGGGCATCCAGCCGCTGTTGGCGCTGACGGAGCCGCTGTCCTCCAGCGCTTTCAGGAACTGATAGGTGACGAAGGGATGATCGCTCACAAGGCAGGCGTTCCAGTCGGCCTCGCTCACGTCGGAAATGGACTGAAGGGTTCTAATCAAGGGTGCGTCAGACATCCGTTCCGGAAAACTCTGAAAAATTCGTGGAAACCATAGTCTAGCAGATATTCTTTTGCCGCGCGGGGTCAATTCAAAAAAATCCGGATAATATTAAAAAGAAAATAACTTGAAAATAATACAACTTATATATGTATATAAAGACTATGTTTTATTTATTTGATGCTGCTGCGGCAGATTATTACGGAGACACATCATGGATTGGATTAAAATCGGGGCTGGCGCCCTCATCGGCGGCGCCGTTGCCGCCGTGATTACGGTATTGCTCGTTATATATTTCGATAAACCGGCGGCCAGTTCCGGCGGCGATGGCACCGGCATTGAAAGCGGCGCTATTGTTGCGTTTGACGGCACCTCCAAATGCCCGTCGGGCTGGAGCGTTTACACCAAGGCGGAAAGCCGGGTGATTATCGGGGCTGCGGACAGCTCGCCGGGCAAGGGGGCCGACGGCAAGGCCCTGAGCGCGCATAAGGCCGAAACGACCGGGGGGCAGGAAACGGTGATGCTTGCCGCGTCCAACCTGCCGCCGCATACCCATAAGTACGATGATATCTATTATTCCGAAAACGGCGGAACGGTGACCGTGCCGAATAATTTCGGCAGCAAGGGGTCGGATAACGACAACAAGGGCTACCAGATCACCCGAACGACGATTGCCGACAACAATACACCGACGGCAATCAGAAATTTACCGCCTTTCATTGCGCTCACCTATTGCGTGAAAGGCTGATGAAAAGGGGAGCGTTTGCCGCGCTCCCCATTCCGCTCAGCTGATCTCGAACACCGCGTCGATCTCGACGGCCACATTCATCGGCAGGGCATTGGTGCCGACCGCAAAGCGGGCATGGCGGCCCTTGTCGCCGAATACTTCCACCATCAGGTCGGATGCGCCGTTGACGACTTTCGGCTGCTCGCCGAAGCCATCGGTGCAGTTGACGAAGCCGCTCAGCTTGACGCAGCGCACGACCCTGTCGAGATCGCCGCCGCAGGCATCCTTCACCTGCGAGAGGATATTCAAGCCGCAGACACGGGCACAGGCGACACCGTCTTCGGTCTTGAAATCCGCCCCGACCTTGCCCTGATAGGCCAGCTTGCCATCAACAAAGGGCACCTGCCCCGAGATGAAGACGAGATTACCGGTTTTGACATAGGGGACATAGTTTGCCGCGGGCGCGGTCGCCGCCGGAATTTCAATGCCGAGTTCCGCCAGATGGGCGTCAATTTTACCTGCCATGTTTCACCTCTTGTTTAGATTCTGCAGTAAGTTATCCGCCGGGACGGCCACCGCCGCCACCGGTAATGCGAATGCCGACATTCTTTGTCTGCACATAGTTCAAAAGCGCTTCCTGGCCCTTCTCCCGGCCATAACCGGACCGCTTCATGCCGCCGAAGGGGGTTTCGATGCCGCCAGCGAACCATTCATTAACGAAGACCTGTCCCGCGATCAACCTGTCCGCCGCCCAGTGGGCTGTTGCCAGGTCCTTCGTATAGATCCCCGCGCAGAGGCCATAGTCCGTGCCGTTGGCGAGCGCAATGGCCTCTTCCGGCTCGTCATAGGTAAGGACGGAGAGGACCGGTCCGAAGACTTCCTCGCGGGCAATTGTCATATCCGCGGTGACGTTGCTGAAGACCGTCGGTTCGATAAAATGCCCGGGCAGGCCGTCATGCTTGCGGCCGCCGGTTACGGCTTCCGCCCCGGCCTGCGAAGCCGCGAGGCACATTCCCTCGATCTTGTCGGCCTGCGCTGCTGAGATCACCGGTGTCAGGTCATGGCCGTCGATCCCGGGGCCGATGGAGAGGGACTTGGCCTTGGCCGCCAGCTTGTCGATAACCTCATTATGCAAGGCCTTCGGGACGATCAGGCGCGACTGGGCGGAGCAGACCTGCCCGGCATGGCTGAAAATCCCGCTTGCCGTTGAATTGACGGCCTGATCGATATCCGCATCCTTGAAAAGGACCCCGGCGGACTTCCCGCCGAGTTCCATGACGCAGGGAATGACCCGTTCCGCCGCCGCATGCAGGATCGACTGGCCTGTCGCAACCGAGCCGGTGAAGACGATATGGTCGATATCCGGATGGGAGACGAGCGCGGCACCGCAGTCATGACCATAGCCGCAGAGGATATTCACGGCCCCTTTCGGGACGCCCGCCCGGTGGCAGGCCTCGGCGATAAAATAGGTGGAAAGCGGGGAGAGTTCCGGCGATTTCAGGACAACCGTATTGGCGGTCGCAAGGGCGCAGGCAACCGAGCGCGCCGCGATCTGCAACGGAAAGTTCCAGGGCACGATCTGCGCCGACACGCCGAAGGGAGAGGGGATTGTATAGTCCACATAATCCGCGCCGAGCGGGATCATCCGGCCTTCCAGCTTGTCGGCGAGCCCGCCGTAATAGGTGAAATAGCGCGCCGCCGCCATGGCCTCGTTCTTGCCACCGGCCAGCGTCTTGCCGTTATCAAGGCACTCGGCGAGGGCGATCTCGTCGGCCATTTCCGTCAGATGACGGGCAATCTCGAACATCAAGGCACCGCGGTTGGTCGGGCGCATATTATAGAGCTCCCGGCTCTCGAAGCAGGCGCGCGCAGCGGCCACGGCCCGGTCGATATCTGCTTTTCCGGCGCGGGCGACCTCGGCGAGCTGTTGTCCCGTCGCCGGGTTCTCGATTTCGATGCGGTCGCCACCCTCCGCATCGGCCCATTGGCCATCGATATAGTTCTGCCAGTATTTTTTTATCTCGCTCATGCCCTGCCTTCTTTTCTGACCCAGCCAGCGTTGTCTATCACGAGCCACGGGGAAGGGCCAGCCCGTGTGTTCATGAGGTGCATTTTTTTCCCTTTTGCCTTATAAGGGAGTAGAATAATCCTATATGAACGAAACGGGAAAATCAGCGGGTAGTCCGATGGGTCTGGATAGCGTTAATTTCGATAATCGTTGCGGTCATTTTCCGGCAACGAATGAGCAGGAAGAGTTGTTCGCCTGGCTGATTGACGCCGGGCTGAAGGGTGGCACGGTTCGGGAATTGTTCACCGAGTTCTGCGAACGGCTAATCAGCCAGGGCGTCAAGCTCAAGCGGGGTAATATCGCCTTGAGTGCGATCCATCCGCAGGTGAGCGCCTTCATGTACACCTGGCGGCGCGGGGAAGGTCTGGTGACCAATACAAATTTCCTGCATTCCGAAGAGCCGGGCGAAGGCTGGTTCGCGAGCCCGTTCTTTTTCATGCTGACAAACAAGCTGACCTTTCTGCATCGCCGGCTCGATGACGAGACGGAGCTCGATTTTCCGGTCCTTGTGGAATTCAAAAACGAAGGGCTAACGGACTGGTTTTGCCAGATTTTCGATTTCGGCTGGGGCTTTGAAGACCAGACAACGGAGCGGAACGCCGGGTTGATTACAAGCTGGGCGTCTGACCGGCCGGGCGGGTTCACGGATGAGGAATTCCGGATTCTCAGCCGGACAATTCCGGTGTTCGGGCTGGCGGCGAAGGGGATTGCCTCCTTCCGGACGGCGCGGTCGGTGCTGGAAACCTATATCGGGCGGGAGACGGCGCAGAAGGTTCTCTCCGGACAGATCCGCCGCGGCTCGGTCGACAGCATCAACGCCGTCCTTGTCTATGCTGATTTGAAAGGCTTTACCAGCCTGACGGATGTGACCGGGCAGGGCGATCTGGTGGAAATGCTGGATCAGTATCTCGACTGCATGGCCTGCCCGATCGAGGACGCGGGTGGCGAGATTCTGAAATTCATGGGTGATGGCCTGCTGGCAACCTTCGAGTTGTCATCGACGGAGCCCGATGAAATGCAGAAGATATGCGAAACTGCCTTGCATGCGGCGGAGACGATGATGTCGGGAATTGCGACGCTTAACGAGAAACGGCAGCAGTCCAAGCAGCCGACGATGGGTCTCGACATTGCGCTGCATGTGGGTGAGGTGATGTACGGGAATGTCGGGTCGGAAACGCGGCTGGATTTTACCGTCATCGGACCGGCGGTGAATGAGGTCAGCCGGATCGAAGCGCTGTGCGATATTCTGGACACCCGGCTTATCGCCTCGGGTGATTTTGTCCGCGCTGCGCGGGAGGCGGGAGCTGCCTTGACGTCCTGCGGCTTTCATGAGCTGCGCGGCGTGCGCGCGCCGATCGAACTGTTCTGCCACGGCTAGGGCGGGCGTCAGGATTATTTCCGGGTCGCCCGCTTGTTCGTCTTCTTGTTTTCATACATGGCCTTGTCAGCGGTCGCCATCAGGTCATTGAACGAACTGTTATCGCCATAGAAAGCCAGCCCCATGCTTGCCTTCAGGAAGATTTTCCGGCCACGTGCGGAGATCGAGGTTGCGCTTACCTCACGCTGGATGGTGAGGGCGCGATTGCGGCCGTTCTCTTCATTCGTCCGTGTGAGAACGAAAACAAATTCGTCGCCGCCGATACGGGCAATGAAATCGGACCCGCGAAGGTTGTTGCGGATCGTATCGGCAAGCGCACAGAGCGCGTTGTCGCCGATATCATGACCATAGTGGTCGTTGATTTCCTTGAAGTCATTGAGGTCCATGAAGGCAAGGGCGCCGGTCTCCCCATGGCGGCGTGAGGTAATCAGCGTCCGGGTCATGAAGTCCTGAAGTCCGCGGCGGTTATGCAAACCGGTCAGTTCGTCGGTGGAGGAGAGCGCTTCAAGCTCGCGGATGCGTTCCTGCTGTTCGCTGATATGCTGCTCCGCGCTCGCCGCATAGGCGATCACGCGATTGATCAGCTGCCAATGCTTTGCCGGAGCCTGACGCCTGACGCTTGTTTTCAGCGCCATCGCCAGATCTTCGAGCTGCGACCCGATCTCCGTGTCAATTCCCATCGGGAAAGCGGCTTGCGGGGACGGTATGGTTGTCATGGGTGATGACATTTTCTTACTCCAAAGCTGGGCCGCCCCGGTCACTTTGACCAAAAACACGCATTGGCGCCGGAGCGGCAAATTTAACTACCCTTCAATATGCAGCAACCATGCCAATATCTCCTTTCGAGAAAACGTATTGATAACAAAGGGTTAGATTTCAATTTAAAGGATTTGTTCATTTTTACGTTAATTTGCGTGGAATTTTATGCCTTTTCGCGCGGAATAAATGACCGGGAATATCGGCCCGGAGAGCTTTTTGTGATATGTCTTCACAGCGCGGCGATTGGGGTATATTACTGACCCGTGAAATTATGCGGAATTTTTTTTGATTAAACTGGGTTATTTATTTTAATGAAATGGAAAAATTTTATTCGGGCTGTTATCGGCACTGTTGTGCTGGGTCTCGCTGCTCCTGCCTTGGCTGCGCCTTTGCAACTTGCCTCCCATCAGGCCGTTTATGACCTGAAGCTCGACAGGTTGAAGGACAACAGCGGCATTGAGGCCGTGCGCGGACGCATTGTCATGAAAGTGGAGCAGCAATGTGACGGACTGATTGTCAATCAACGCATGGTTCTGGAAATGGTCAATTTCGAGGGGAGCGTGATTGTCTCCGATTATAACCAGTCGACATGGGAAGATGAGGCGGGCCGAATGATGCGGTTTGACATGTCCAACATGCTGAACGGGCAGTTGATCGAGAAATACAGCGGTGTTGCCGAGCATCGGGAGGAAGGCGCCATTGTCGAGTTCAGCGAACCTAAGTCCGAGGAGATGGAGCTTCCCGACGGGGTTATTTTCCCCGGCGAGCATACCCGTCAGGTCATGAAGGCAGCGGCGGCCGGACGCAGCCTGCTGTCAGCGAAAGTCTATGATGGCAACGGGGAAGACGGGCTGTCCGATACGCTGGCGGTGATCGGCAAGGCGCAGACGCTTCTCTCGCCCGCGGCGGAGATCGAGGCGCTGGCCGGGCGTACCTTCTGGCCGTTGCAGATTTCCTTTTTCGATCTTTCGCAGCAGCAGACTGAGCCGGACTACAAAATCAGCATGAAGATTTTCGATAACGGCATCGCGACCGATCTCCATCTCGAATATAGCGATTTCTCCCTGTATGGCAAGGTGTCGAACCTGACCATCTTTGAGAAGGATAAATGCTCTTAAATCTCGTAGGGGTTGCTTTCTCCGGGCATTGGCAGGTACGATATCGCGGAGAATGAACGGAGGTTGCGTATGTCGTCTGAAAGTGATTCTGTTCCCGCCGCAGACGGCCGTCCAGGTATGGCCATTGCGATGGAGACTGAGCGAGAAGGGCGTACGCTCACCTATGATATTTCCCGCGGGCAGGTGTTGGTCCGGCTGCTCAAGAACAAGATTTTCGGCCTGCTGACGCTTGGTATCTACCGTTTCTGGGGGAAAACCTATCTGCGCCAGCTTCTCTGGCAGGGGCTGAAGATCGGCACGGACCGGCTTGAATACAGGGGCACGGCGAAGGAGCTGTTCATTGGTTTCCTGATTGCCCTGATCATCCTGCTGCCGCTGTTCCTGCTGACCAGCTTCGCAATCGAACTGCTTGCCCTGTTGAACGAGACGGTCGCGATTTTCAGCCAGCTTCTCAACTTCCTGATTCTTTATACCCTCTGGCAGTTTGCCCGCTATCGCCTCTGGCGGTATCGGCTTTCACGGACAGCCTGGCGGGGCATCCGCTTTTATCTGTCCGGCCGTGCGACGCTCTATGCCTGGAACGTCCTGATCCGGACGGTTGCGTCCCTTGTCACCCTCGGCTGGGCCTATCCCTGGCTCCGGTCCTACCGGTTGCAGTATCAGCTCAACAATACCCATTTCGGCGATGGCCGCTTCACCTATGCCGGGCGGACGGCGGGGTTGTACAAGCTTTACTGGCCCGCCATTCTGATAACCCAGCTGGTGATTGCCGGTGGTCTCGGATACCTGGCGACGTCGGATGTGATGACGCTCTCCATGGAGGCGATCACGGCGATTGGCGACGGCAAGGCTGCGATGGCGGCTGAGGATCTCGGCCCGGTCTATGTCGGCGGCTTTATTATCGTGTGCGCGCTAATGGTCTTCACGTTTGTGACCCGCGTCTGGGAATTCCGTTATATGGCGGCGAACACCTCTTTCATGGGCGCCCGGTTTTCCTCCAGCCTGCGGCTGCGCTCGGTTTTTATCATCTTTCTATTTCTTTTTCTGCTGTCCCTTGTCAGCATGATTGCTTTCGGGGTGGTGATCGCCCTTGTGATTATGTGGCAGAGCGCCCTCGCGGCCATCCTGCCCTTCATTTTTCTGCTGATTGCCTGGATCGGAATAGATATCCTGAAAACCCTGTTTTTCCTGGTGCCGCTGGTCAAGGCGATCTGCAAATCAACGGAGATAGACACGCTCGCCCCGTTCGAGGAGGCCGCCGCGAATGCCGAGAAATCACCGAGCTACGGTGAAGGTTTTGCCGATGCCATGGATGTGGGAGCCTTTTAAACGATGTCTGTTGCCGCTCGATTGTTCGATGGAAAAACCGCGAAAGCGCAGCCTGTCCTGCTGACCCTGGCCGAAGATCGGCTCTATGTCACGGCGGAAGACGGCGCGCCGGTCGGAGACTGGGCGCTGGCGGAGCTCCGGGATGAAAACCGTCCGCTGCGAGAGGATGAGCTCCGGCTCTCCCTCGATCATGAGGAAGGCCGGATTGTCGTCACCGATATCGCCTTTGTCGAGCAGTTGCGACATCTCTGCCCAACCCTGCAAAAGCGCCGGTCTGCGCCCAAAGGATGGTGGCGGCCCTATGCGTTCTGGGGCGGCGGCGCGGTACTGTCGGTGGTGCTTATCTTCACCGTTATCCTGCCGCTTCTGGCCGGGCAGGTCGCGCGTCTCCTGCCAATGGAAACCCGCGAGCAGATTGGCAGTCAGGCAACGGATTTCATTGTTCAGTCGATTGCGCGGCGAAACGGGACAACACCGGAAGCCGTCACCTGCTCCAATCCGGAGGCGGAGGCGGTTTTGCAGAAGCTGGTCAGCTTGCTGCAGAACGAGGCCGACGCGGATGAAACTGTCCGCAATATTACGGTGGTAAAGACGAAGCAGGCGAACGCCTTTGCCCTTCCGGGCGGACAATTGATCATTTTCTCAGGCCTGCTTGATCTCGCGGATCATCCGAACGGTTTTACCGGCGTTCTCGCCCATGAAATGGCCCATGTGGCGCATAATCATCCAACGCGCCTTTTTGTCACCAATGCCGGGGTGGCGACCGTTTTAAGCATCCTGCTGGGTGATGTGACAGGGGGAACCTTCCTCGCGGCGTTGGGTCAGATGACCCTCGGCTCCGGCTACAGCCGCGATTTCGAGCGCGAGGCGGACCAGTCCGCAATTGAACGGATGCAGGCGGCGGGGCTTGACGTGTCCCCGATGGCGAATCTCATGCAGAAGCTCGGGGAGCAGCCGGGCTCGGAGAGCTTCCTCTCCTTCCTCGATAGCCATCCGGGGTTCGAGGAACGCGTCGCGACGCTGACGGCGGCTGGAGATAACGGCAGCAACGCCCTGAGTGAGACGGAATGGGCCGTGCTTCAGGGGTTCTGCAAATAAGTCAGCGTTTGGCCGTCAGGCCGCGGCCCTTGGAAATCACAGCATCACCGAACTTCTGCCGGAGCTTGTCCATGGCCGTCTCGACGTCCTTGTCATGGCCGCTTTTCGCGCTGAGCAGGTCCGGCCGGTCGGCATCTTCCAGTTCGCCGAAACTGCTGATCCCGACGCCGATCAGGCGGAAGTTGCGTGTCGGCACGACCTTTTCCAGATGCGGCTTGACCTCGCGATACAGGGTTTCCGCAAGCTGGGTCGGCTGGGACAGGGTATGGCTGCGGGTGATGGTTTTGAAATCTCCCGTTTTGAGCTTGAGCGTGATAGTCTTTCCGGCCTTGTTCGCCGCTTTCAGCCGTTTCGAGACTTTCTCGCAGAGCGGCCAGAGGCGGGCGAGGAGAATGTCGATGTCATCAATGTCGGTGCTGAAGGTCGTCTCCGCCGAGATGCTCTTGGCCTTGAGGTCGGCTTTTACCCGCCGGGTGTCCTCCCCGCGGGAGAGATGGTAGAGCCGTTCCCCCATCACGCCGTAGCGTGCCACCAGTTCAGCCTTCTCCCGGTGCTGAAGCTGTCCGATGGTGGTGATCCCCTCGCTCGCCAGCTTGCGGTTGAGGGCCTTGCCGACGCCCCAGATCTGGCTGACCGGGCGGGGAGCAAGGAAATTGAGGGCTTCCGCTTGGCCGATCACCGCGAAGCCGTTCGGCTTGTCGAGGTCGGAGGCGAGCTTGGCCAGATACTTATTGTAGCTGAGCCCGACGGAGACGGTAATGCCGATTTCCCGCTCAATCTCGCGGGCCAGCCAGGCCATGGATTGCGCGGCATTCCGGTGATGCAGCATCTCCGTGCCCGCGAGATCGAGGAACGCTTCATCTAGCGATAGCGGCTCTACATCCGGTGTCAACCGGTCATAAAGGGCGCGGATTTCCCGGCTGACCGCGGCATACTTCGAAATATCCGGTGGGATGATCGTGGCATCGGGACAGAGCCGTTTCGCCTTGAACAGCGGCATGGCTGATCGCACGCCTGACATGCGGGCGATATAGCAGCAGGTGGAAACAACGCTGCGCGGGCTGTCATGGGCAATGATCAGTGCTTTCGAATTCAGCGCCGGATTGTCCCGCTTCTCCACCGCGGCATAGAAGGCGTCGCAATCGACATGCGCCAGGGTGAGGGAGAACAGCTCCGGATGGGTCAGGGTTCTCGGCGAACGGCAGCTCGTACAACGTCTGTCATGGCGCAGCTTTTCATCGTCAAGGATCGTGAGGCAGTTGCGGCAGAGACTGGCGATGTTCCCCTCCCGTCAATACTCGCCCGTCTCGATATGACGGATGATATGAGCGCATATGTCCGGCCAGCCGTAGAGCCGCGTGTGGCAATGTTCCGCCGGGCCCAGCAGTTTAGACAGTCGGTCATCGGCGATATAGTGCAGCCGGTGGACATGCGCCGCATGGCGGTTGACCGAGCTGTGGTTATGCGGGATATCGTCGATGAAATAGGCGGGCGCGTTCAGGTCGTGGGTGAGATAGCGGACGACTTCCCCCTTGCTGCCGACATTGGCGATCAGCGGGAAATCCATGCCGTTGCCTTTCAGGCCCTCCAGGCGTTTGGCCGCATATTTCGGCGGCACATTGCTGAGCACGACCACTTGTGCATGTTCGCTGAGAGTGGCCAGTCCCTCGGCGGCACCGTCAACGGCCGCAAGATGCGCGCAGCGCTGATCGAAAAAGTCGGTGAGCAACGCGCCGACTTCCTGTTGCTCAATCGGCTGTTTGTTGCTGATCCGGCGGATATTCCCCGTGAGCGCAAAGGAACTCCAGTCGAAAAACAGCTCTCTAGTTCCCAGGAATTCCTCTAGGCCAGCCATGAAATTGAACAGTACTTCGTCCGCGTCCGTGATGACCAGAGGCCGTTCCCGGTCGAGGGACAGGGTCTCTAGCTGCGGGCGAACGTCGTCGTGGATGCCGGTAAACATGATCAGTAATCCTCCACCGGGGCGCCGGGCAGGAACTGCCGCGCGCGCGCTGGGCTGGTTGCCTCCAGATTCGCCTCCGTACAGAAATCGATCAGAATATCTTCATGGGCCAGCAGGAAATCAAGAACACCCGCCAGAATTTCCGCATTGTCCGCGGAATGGGAGAGATTCCGGGGATCCACACCGGTTTCCGCCAGCATCCAGCTCATGGTTTTCTCGCTTCCGGCAATAAAGGCAAGTGCCTGAAGGGCAACAATCTCGGATTTTTCGTAATTCATGAAACTTTCTACGCCCTGAAACCGTTAACGGTAAGGAAAACTTAATCATATTTCTGTTTATTGGTATCCAATGATAGTCTCAAGTGCTGAAAATTGGAAACAGGAAGCAGAGTTCGCCCTGAACTATTCCTATCTTGGCGGCATTTGAAATTGGGAATTGGATGAGTTGAACATGAAGACAGTGTTGATTGTCGAAGATAACGACTTAAATATGAAGCTGTTCCACGATCTTTTGGAAGCACATGGATATAAGACGATCCAGACCAAGGACGGAATGGAAGCCTTGGGACTGGCGCGGGAGCACTCGCCGGACCTGATCCTGATGGACATTCAATTGCCAGAAGTATCCGGGCTGGAAGTGACGAAATGGATCAAAGAGGATGAGGCGTTGAAGTCTATCCCTGTTATTGCCGTCACCGCGTTCGCCATGAAGGGGGATGAGGAAAAAATCCGCGAAGGAGGCTGCGAAGCCTATGTCGCCAAGCCCATTTCCGTCGAAAATTTCCTGAATACAGTAAAAGAGTTTTTGAGCTAGATTATGTCTGCACGCATCCTGGTCGTTGATGATGTCATTCCGAACGTTAAAATCCTCGAGGCAAAACTGTCGGTCGAGTATTACGACGTTGTGACGGCCTATAACGGTCCCGATGCCCTCGAAATCGCGCTGGAACAGCAACCTGATCTCATTCTTCTCGATGTGATGATGCCGCAGATGGACGGGTTCGAAGTTTGCCGCCGTCTGAAAGCGGACCTGCGCACAGCGCATATTCCGGTTATCATGGTCACCGCCCTGAGTGAAGCGGCGGATCGGGTGCAGGGCCTGGAATCGGGCGCCGATGACTTCCTGACCAAGCCTGTGGATGATCTTGCCCTGTTTGCCCGGGTGAAATCCCTTCTCCGGCTGAAGATGATGATGGACGAATTCCGCCTGCGTGAGGAGACGAGTTCCGAGCTTGGCGTGATCAGCATGTCCGACCGCAAGGAAGAAGCCATCCAGCGCGCCCGCATTCTGGTGATTGACGATAACGAATTCTCCGTCCGCCTGATGACTGATATCTATGCGGAAACCTATGATGTGACGCTGGAGCCGGACATGCAGGAGGCGCAGGTTCTCCTGCGCGGCGGCGATTATGATCTCGCTGTGATCAGCCTTGATTCCGCGACCCATGATCCCTTGCGTCTTTGTTCCCGTATCCGCAGCTCGGATGAAACACGGCATCTGCCGATCCTGACCCTTGTCGATGAATCAGACAAGGACAAGCTGCTTCGGGGTATGGATATCGGCATCAATGATTATGTCATGCGCCCGATCGATACCAATGAGCTGATTGTCCGGACCCGCACGCAAATCCTGCGCAAGCAGTATCAGGACAGGCTTCGGGATAATTTCCACCGCAGTATGGAACTTGCGGTGACCGACAGCCTGACCGGGCTTTATAATCGGCGCTATATGTCCAATCACCTGAATGCCATGCTGCAACGGGCGAAAATGGACTACAAGCCGGTTTGCCTGATGATCTTGGATATCGATTTCTTCAAGCCGGTGAATGATACCCATGGCCATGATGTCGGCGATGATGTGATCAAGGAATTCTCGGCCCGCATCGGCATGAGCATCCGCGGGATCGATCTTGCCTGCCGCTATGGCGGCGAGGAGTTCGTTGTCGTGATGCCGGACACGGACTTGTCGATGGCCTCCACCGTCGCGGAACGTCTACGTCGACAGATGGCCGACAAACCCTTTGTTGTGAGCAATAACAAGCTGGAGCTTGATTTGACCTGCTCCATCGGCGTAACGGTCTCGCAGGAGCAGGAAGAGGCCGACAGCCTGCTGAAACGGGCGGATGAGGCGCTTTATAAAGCGAAGAGGGACGGGCGGAACCGGGTTGTCGTTGCCCCATGCCCCGTGACGGCCTTCGCCAAATCGTCCGGTGTTGCCGCGCGATAGGCTTGATCCCGAAACTTACCCACAAAAAAGGCCGCAAAACTGCGGCCTGTTTCATTTATGCGGTAGGCAGGTTACTTGATCTTGGCTTCCTTGAAGTCAACATGCTTGCGGGCAACCGGGTCATACTTGCGCACAACCATCTTTTCCGTCATCGTCCGCGGGTTTTTCTTGGTCACGTAAAAGAAACCCGTGTCCGCTGTGCTTACCAGCCTGATTTTCAATGTTGTCGGCTTAGCCATGTCCGAAACTCCAGTCATCTTCCGCAAATGCGCGGAAGTAAATAATATCGAAGCCCGGAAAATACGGATTTAATCGGCGAAGTCAAGCGCGAGCTTGTTAATTGCGCGTTTTTTATCCCCTGCCGTCCCGCCGGAGCTGTAGCGCGGCAATAAGCACAAAGGCGGCGCAGGCCACGGCAAAGGTGAGCGGCATGCCATGCGGCTCATACATCTCCATGGCCGTGCCCGCGAGAGTCGGTCCGAACAGCCCGCCCAGGCCCCACAACATGTTGACGGCGGCGGTTGCGATGATCAGGTCACCGCCCCTGAAATGCTGCCCCATGACGACGAGGGCGATTGTGTAGGTGCCGACCACGCCGCCGCCCCAGATAATCAACAACGGCCACAGCAGATAATGGTTGAGGACCACGAACGGCAGAAGCAGCGCGCCAACCACCCCGACAATGCCGCAGCCGAGAATCACCCAGCCGCGATTATAACGGTCGGCCAGCCAGCCGATCGGCAACTGCAGCAGGATATTCCCCGCCAGCAGGGCGCTTGTCATCAGCACGGAGGTTTCAAGAAGTTGCCCGTTCTTGACGCCATAGACCGGCATCAGGGTGAGCACCGAGCCGTCAAAAAAGGCGACGAGCAGCGTTGCGGCGCTGATCATCGGAGCGATTCTGACGAAGGAGAAGATCGAATAGCTGCCTTTTTCGCCAAGATCGGGAAACTGTTTTCCCACGGGAAGGAAGGCCAGCCCGCCGGCAAGGACAATGAGCGCGGAGATGACAAACGGCCGGCTTCCTTCGGCGCCGATGAAATTGATAAGCACCGGGCCGAACGCGAATCCGAGGGTGATCGCCGAGATATAGATCGCCACCGTTCGCCCGCGGCTTTTCTCATCGGCGATTTTGTTCAGCCAGGTCTCGCTGATGGTGAACAGGACGGCCATGGACAGGCCGATCATCAGGCGCAGGAAAAACCACAGGTAAATATTGTTCGAGAGCGACAGTGCCCAGATCGAAAAGGCGGCCAGTAGGAGGGAGGACCAGAGCATCTTGCCCGATCCGAAGAAACGGGTCAGCGCCGGCAGTACCGGAGAGACAAAGAGGAATGTCAGGGACGGGAGGGAGCCCATCAGCCCGATCACGTCGCTGCCATAGCCCCATCTCTCCATGTTCAGGGAGACAAGCGGGATCGACAGGCTTAAGGAGACACCCATGATCGTCGCCGCCGCGATGATGGCAACCAGGGCGCGCCGGTTATCCACCGGCGGGGTCTCAGTCATTGTCGAAATTGCGGATAAAGGGTTTGTCCCGAAGATAGGTAAACAGAGGAACGGCAGAGCCCTCCCGCGGCATCGGTGCCGTGGCACGCTTGATTTTCCGGTCGACTTCTTCCAGCACGAATTCCGTCACGTCGATCAGCGGGACATGGTGGGTCTCGGACAAGGGGATCCAGCGCAGATCGATCAATTCGCCGGAACCGCCGAGATCGCCGCCGGTGATATGCTTCGCATCCAGCGTCAGAAACCGCGTATTGAAGCGGATGGGGCTTTTGGGTGGCGTGATCGCACGGGCAATGAAATCCAGCCGGGAAAGGTCCGGCAGAAGTGTATCGTTTTTCACATCGCCTATGACGAGGCCCGTTTCCTCATGGGTTTCGCGCACCGCCGCCGTGGCCACCGCATGCGCCATACCGGCGGGCCGGGAGAGCATTTGCTCGATCTCCGGTGCCAGCGGGGCCAGCGGTGTTACATCTGCATCCGCCCGGTCGACGCGGCCACCTGGGAAAACATAGACATCGGGGAGGAACTTGTGGCTCTTGGCGCGGCGGCCCATCAGGACATAAAGATCGTCCGGCCGCTGGTCATAAATGACAAGGCTGGCAGCATGCCGGGGTCTCACCGGTCGCAGCTTTGGGGGGTGGGAAGTCATTCTTCCGCAAAAATCCGTTTGCCATGACGCATCTGGAACATGGGAACAGGGCGGTTGGCGTCCCGCTCGGGACGGGTTTTCAGGAACGTATCCAGATGACCGATGACATGCTCCGTGATCAGGGGAATGTCGAGATTGAGGGCCTCTGGGATGGTAACCCAGCGCAAATCCAGAAGCTCGCTCGAATCCTTCATGGTGCCTTCCAGTGTCTCGGCATCAGCGACGAAAAACCGCGTATTGAAGCGCTTCTTGCGCGACGGTGGCGTGACGGCCCGGACAATATAGTCGAGTTTGGACAGGTCCGGCCCGCAGGTCGCGGTGCCGAAGTCATTCCAGATGGCAACGCGGGAGCGGCGGGGCGCCGGATAGGTTTCGGCAAGGCGCAGGCCCGTCTCCTCGAAGGTTTCGCGGATGGCGGCGACGGCAAGGGCACGGGCGCGGGCGGGTGAGCAGCCGCCCCGGACAAGGCGGGCCATGACATCATCGCGCAGGTCCCGCGCAGGGGGGATACGACCGTCGCTGGCGTCGACGCGCCCACCCGGAAAAACATAGGTATTGGGCATGAAACTGTGCCGTCCGCTCCGTTCTCCCATCAGGATTTCAGTGTTTTTGCTGCTCTGCCGGTACAGGATGAGGGTCGCGGCATCTTTCGGGCGGGGGGCTTTACTTCCGTCTGTCCGGCTTTCCGCGACGGAACGTTTCTTTTCGGTAGTCATTTTCTGGCACTTTCACTTTTTACCCGAATATGCACCGGGCAACGCCGCAAGTCCAGAGTGATTACGTGAAATCGCCGCCGAAGCCGTGCATGTAGCGGGCCCACTGGATGCCGATCAGGGCGCCTTTTATCCTTGGCAGCATCCAGAGCGCCGACACCAGACATACGGGAATCCAGATTGTCAGTTGGATCCAGGTAGCTGGGCTGTAGATCTGTTCCACGGCGACCAGGCCGGACATGGCGAAATGCAGCACGATCAGCATGGTGAAATAGGGCGGGGCATCGTCCGCACGCTGATGATGCAATTCCTCGCCGCATTTATCGCAGCTGTGATTAACCTTGATATATTTGTGGAACATCCGGCCCGCCCCGCATTTCGGGCAGCGCTGACGCAGGCCATTCAGCATGGCCTGACCAACGGATCGTTCTTCTTTAGCGGCAGTCATCATTGGCATTATTTCTCAACTTTCCCTCGAAAGATACCATTATCTGGCGATGGAGAGTATGCGGAAAAAGGCTTTGCGACACTCTGCCGCAGAGTCAGCCCTGTTCTTTCCGCCGCTGTGCCCGTTTCTTGCCCTTGGGCAGCGTGCGCTTCTTTTTCTTCACGTTCCGCGTCGTGTCCGGCTTGGCGGATCGGCGTGGTGGCGGACGTCTTGACGACCCTGCTTCCGTCTTGCCGCCATCGCGGCCGTCGATGACCTCGGCGATCATGCTGCCGGTCACGATATCGACTTCGCGCAGCCGGACGGAGAGACGGTCCGCAAGACGGAAAGTCTCGCCCGTGCGCTTGCCGACAAGCATATGCTTGTCCGCATCGAAATTGAAAAAGTCATTGCCGAGAGAGGAGATCGGCACCAGTGCATCGGCGCCCGTGTCATCGAAGCTGAGGAACAGTCCGGCCCGGGTGACGCCCGATACCTTCGCCTGGAAAATCTCGCCGACCTTATTGGCGAGGAAGACCGCGGTGAAACGGTCGTTGGTTTCCCGCTCCGCCACCATGGCCCGGCGCTCGGTTGCGGAAATATCGGTGCCGATTTCCGTGAAGGCGGCGGCTTCTTCCTCCTTCAGCCCGTCCGTTCCCAGCTTCAGTGCCGCGATCAGGCTGCGATGGATCAGCAGGTCGGCATAGCGGCGGATCGGAGAGGTGAAATGCGCATAATTGCTGAGATGCAGGCCGAAGTGATGGAGATTTTCCGGGCTGTAGACCGCCTGCGACTGGCTTCTGAGCACCAGCGAGCTCACCAGCTCCCGGTCGATCTCGTTATCCGCCTGCGCCAAGACGCGGTTGAAGCTGGCCGTGGTTACCACCTGTCCCTTGGCGAAACGGATATTCATCTCGGCCAGTGTTTCATGCAGTCCGACCAGCTTGTCGGCGGTCGGCGGTTCATGGACACGGAACATGCAGGGCTGCTTCATCTTCACCAGCGTTTCCGCCGCCGACACATTGGCCTGAATCATGAATTCTTCGATCAGGAGATGGGCAGCGAAGCGTTCCTTTTTATGGACCGCCTTGATAAAGCCGTCCTCGCCAAACTCGATCTGGCGCTCCGGCAGGTCAAGGTCGAGCGGCTGGCGCTTGGCGCGGGCTTTCTTGAGGGCTTCGAACGCTTTATACAGCGGTTCGATCACCTCGTCCCGCAGGGCTTCCGTCACGTCGTTCGGGTGGCCGTCATGGGCATCCTGGGCCTCCCGATAGGTGAGGGAGGCAACGCTGCGGATCAGGCCGCGCATGAATTTATGGCGGAGCTTGTTGCCTTCCGCATCGAACCACATCTGCACCGCCATAACCGGCCGGTCGACATTCTCATGCAGGGAACAGAGATCGCTGGACAGTTCATGGGGCAGCATCGGCACGACGCGATCAGGGAAATAGACGCTGTTTCCGCGCTTGCGGGCCGATCTGTCGAGTGCCGAACCATCGGTGACATAATGGGCGACATCGGCAATGGCGACGATTATCTGCCAGCCGCCCTCGTTTTTCGGATCGTCATCCGCCGCAGCCCAGATGGCATCGTCGCGATCGCGGGCATCCGCCGGGTCTATGGTGATCAGCGGCAGGCCGCGCAGGTCCGTCCTTTTCCCGAGTTTTACAGGCTTCGCCGCCAGCGCCTCCTTGATGACATCGTCCCCGAATTCATCGGGAATGCCATGGGCATGGATGGCGATCAGGCTGAGGGAGGCGGCGTCCCCCATCGGGCCGACCCGCTGCTTGACGCGGCCTTCGGGAAGGGCGTGGACCTTGCCTGGCAGGATGTCGCAGAGTACGACTTCCCCGGTCTGTGCGCCGAGGGAATTCCCCTCGCGGATGATAATGTCCTTTTTCAGCTTGCGGTTCGTCGGCTGCACGCGGCCGTCCTTGCCGACCTTGCTATAGACGCCGAGAACGGGGCTGGAGCGCGCCTCCAGATGGCGGATGATCCGGGCTTCATAGCTGCCGTCCTTCAACCGGTTAAGACGCGCCAGCAGGCGATCCCCGACGCCGGGGGCATGGGCGCGGGCCTTGCCGTCCGTCCGCGCGAAATGGATGATCGGCGGCGGGCCGTCCCCGGCGCTGACCGGGCGGGCGACGGCCTCTCCGTCTTCGTTCAGATGGTCCACTTCGATCACGGCGACGGAGGGCAGCGCGCCGACCGGTGCCAGCTCGCGTTTTCGCCCGCGTTCAAGCTGGCCGTCCTCGACCAGCTCTTTCAGGATTTTCTTCAGGTAAATGCGATCGGCGCCCTTGATGTTGAAGGCTCTGCCGATTTCCCGCTTGCCGACCGGCGTTTCGCTCTCTTCTATGAAGACGCGCACCTGTTCCTTGGTCGGCAGGTGGGATTTATCTCCGGTTTTTGGACTCAAAATATCCTGTTTTCTGCCAGTTTACGGCCAGTCATTCTGCGGCTGCGGTCGATTTTTTCGCAGGCGCCTTCTTTTTCGCCGCCGGCTTTTTCTTTGCCGGGGCCTTCTTCTTCGCTGTCGCTTTCTTCGCGAGCTTCGGCTTCTTGCCGCTTTTCTCCGCCCGCTCGGCAAGCAGCTTCACGGCATCATCCAGCGAGATCGTCATCGGATCGGCATCCTTCGGGATCGTCGCGTTGATGCCACCATGGGTGACATAGGCGCCGTAGCGGCCATCCTTCACATTGATATCCGCCCCGTCGTCCGGATGCTGTCCGACAACCCGGAGCGGCGGTGCCGCCCGGCCTGCGCCACCACCACGTGTCTTTGCCGCCGCCAGCAGTTCAACTGCGCGGTTCATGCCGACGGTCAGCACTTCGATGCTGTTCGACAGCTTGCCGTATTTGCGCTCGCTCTCGACATAGGGGCCATAGCGTCCGAGCCCGGCGGTAATCATCTTGCCGGTCTCCGGATGCGGTCCGATTTCGCGCGGCAGGCCGACGAGCTGGACCGCCAGGTCGAAGTCAATAGATTCGAGCGGAATATCCTTCGGGATCGAGACCCGTTTCGGCTTTTTCTTGGGCTCAGGCTCTCCCAGTTGCAGATAGGGACCGTAGGGCCCCTTGCGGAGCGTGATCATCAGTTCGGTCGCGGGGTCAATGCCGATTTCCTTCGGCCCCTCGTCGGCGGTGGTGTCCGTGTCCTCCGCATTATCCCCGAGCTTGCGCGTGAAGCGGCAGTCGGGATAGTTGGAACAGCCGATAAAGGCACCGAAGCGCCCGGTTTTCAGGCTGAGGCGGCCATCGTCGCATTTCGGGCAGGCGCGGGGGTCCTTGCCATCCTCGGTCGGCGGGAAGACATGCGGCGCGAGAACGCGGTTCAGTTCCTCCAGCACGTCTGTGACGCGCAGCTCCGCCGTGCCCTCGACGGACAGGTTGAAGTCATACCAGAAGTCGCGCAAAACCTGCTTCCAATCTATATTCGCGGCGGACACGTCATCCAGTCGCTCTTCCAGCTGCGCAGTGAAGTCATATTCCACATAACGCGTGAAGAAGGAGGAGAGGAACGCCGTGACCAGCTGTCCCTTGTCCTCCGGGATAAAGCGTTTCTGCTCAATCCGGACATAATCGCGGTCCTGCAGCACCGAAATGATCGAGGCATAGGTCGACGGGCGCCCGATGCCAAGCTCTTCCAGCTTTTTCACAAGGCTGGCTTCGGAGTAGCGGGGCGGTGGCTCAGTAAAATGCTGGTCTTCGCGGACGACATCCGTATCGACGTTCTCGCCGGACTTGACCGGCGGCAGGCGGTTGCCGTTTTCGTCATCCTGGGCGTCGTCGCGGCCTTCCTCATACAGCTTCAGGAAGCCCGGAAAGCGGACGACACTGCCGGTGGCGCGCAAGGTCTGGCCCTCGCCGTCACTGAAATCAATGGTGGTGCGCTCAAGCTGGGCGCTTTCCATCTGGCTGGCAACGGTGCGCTTCCAGATCAGCTCATAAAGGCGCAGATGCTCTGAATCGAGATATTTCGCGACCATCGCCGGTGTCCGCGACAGGTCCGTCGGGCGGACAGCCTCATGGGCCTCCTGCGCGTTCTTCGATTTGGCTTTGTAATAGCGCGGTTTTTCCGGCACATATTCCTTGCCGTATTCCTTGGCGATGACAGCGCGGGCGCCTTCGACCGCCTCATTCGCGAGGCTGAGGCCATCCGTCCGCATATAGGTGATCAGGCCCTGCGTCTCGCCGCCAAGGTTGAAGCCCTCATAGAGCTTCTGCGCGACCATCATTGTCCGCTTCGCCCCGTATCCGAGCTTGCGGGAGGCTTCCTGCTGCAACGTCGAGGTGGTGAAGGGCGGGGAGGGATGGCGTTTCGCCGGTTTCTGCGTGACATCGGAGATCGAGAAATCCCCAGACCGGACTTTCTCCGCAGCCGCTGTCGCCGTGTCGGCATCGGGGAGCGAGAATTTATCGAGCTTCTTGTTTGCAAGATGGGTGAGGCGCGCGGTGATCTTGTCCTTGTTGCCGGTCAGGAAATCCGCATCGATTGTCCAGTATTCCTCCGGCTTGAAGGCATCGATCTCCAGTTCCCGCTCGCAGATCAGGCGGAGCGCGACAGACTGCACCCGGCCTGCCGATTTCGCACCCGGCAACTTGCGCCAGAGGACCGGCGACAGGGTAAAACCGACAAGATAGTCAAGCGCCCGGCGGGCCTGCTGCGCATTGACGAGGTTCATGTCCAGCTCGCGCGGGTTGGCGATTCCCTCCAGCACGGCGCGCTTGGTGATCTCGTTAAAGACAACGCGGCTGACTTTCGCGTTCTTGAGTTTCTTCTTTTCCTCCATCACCTTCATGACATGCCAGGCGATGGCCTCTCCCTCGCGGTCCGGGTCAGTGGCGAGGTATAGATTTTCCGCACCGTTCAGCGCGTCGGCGATGGCTTTGATATGCTTCGCGGATTTCGCATCATTCTGATAATGCATGGCAAAATCCTGCTCGGGCTCCACCGATCCGTCTTTCGACGGCAGGTCGCGGATATGCCCGTAGGACGCCAGAACGGTGTAGTCCTTCCCCAGATATTTGTTGATGGTTTTGGCTTTTGCAGGTGACTCGACGACAACTACGTTCATAATAATTCCGAAGACTTTCTAGTTTTAACGGGCCTTACACACGGCCGCCATTCCGTCATATATAGAGACGCTAGGGGGCGATGGAAACCCTGTTTCCGAAATGGCGTTCTATTCTGCCTGCCAGTTCGAGTTCAAGTAAAATCGTTAAAATCACGGCGGGCGGCTGATTTGTCAGGCGGATAAGGTCGTCGATCGCGATGGGGGTGGGGCTCAGGAATTCGATGACATCGGGGCGCACCCGGTCAAGCTCCTGCTCCTCCGGTTGCAGCGGTTCGCCAAAGGGCAACAGGGGCTGTTCCGGCTCCTTCAGTGGGCGGGAGCGGATGCTCTGGAGCGCGTCGAGGATATCATCGGCGGTTTCCGTGAGGGTCGCCCCGCTCCGGATCAGGTTGTTGGTGCCCCGGGCCCTCGGATCCATCGGCGAGCCGGGCACCGCAAAAATTTCCCGCCCCTGTTCCAGCGCCATGCGCGCCGTGATCAGCGATCCCGACTTGGGGGACGCCTCGACTACCAGGACGCCGAGCGCCATGCCGGAAATGATCCGGTTGCGGCGAGGAAAATGCCGGGCCTGCGGCACCGTGGAGAAGGGTTGCTCGGCGATCACATAGCCCTGTTCATATATCTGTTCCTGCAGCCCCTTGTTTTCCCGCGGATAGGGATAGTCGATCCCGCCGCCGACCACCGCAATGGTGCCACCGTTGAGTGATGCCTGATGCGCCGCCGTATCGATGCCGCGGGCAAGGCCGGAGGCAATGACAATATTTCCCCGGCTCAGCCCGCCTGCGATCTCCTGCGTCAGCCGGATGGCGACGGCGGAGGAATTGCGGGCACCGACAATGGCCATGATATCGCGGTTCAAAAGCTGTGCATGACCCTTGATCGAGACCACCGGCGGCGGATCGGCGATCATACGCAGCGCCGGCGGATAGTCAGGCTCACAGGCGGCGAGCAGCCGTCCGCCGAAGGCGGAGAGCGCCTCTGCTTCGCGCTTTGCCTCAGCCAGCGGGCAGATGCGGATCGGCTTTTTCCGGCCACCCTTGCGGGCAAGCTCCGGCAGGGCCTCAAGGGCGTTCGCCGCCGTCTTGAACCGGCCCAGAAGCTGGAAAAAGGTGATCGGTCCGACATTTTCCGACCGGATCAGGCGCAGCCAGGCCAGCCGCTCTTCCGCTGTAAGTTCGCGTTTTTCATCCATTGGTGGAAGATGACAGAAGTCTGTCAATCGCGTCAATTGAATTTTAAGCGGTCCTCTGCGCGTTTAGGAGGATTTTATCAGAATCTTTCTTCTTCGTCTTCTGTCTGTGCGTCCCTGAAATGCGGCGACATGTCAAACAGGCTGCCGAAGAAGGACCTGCGTTTCTTGCTGGTCTGCGGCGGTGGAGAGGGAGGTTGGGCCTCCCTAGCCTCTTTCTTTTGCCACAGCGTTTCGAAAATTTCGATCTCATCGAGGACCTTCTGGTCCTCTATGCTCAGCTCCTCCTCCGGCTCTGATGGCGGTGGCGCAGCAGATTCCTTCACGGAGGTCTGATATTTGGAGTCCGGTTCGGCCATATCCCGCCTTCTCTGGGTGGGGGGTGGCGCGCGGCGGGCCTGCAAGCGGAGGCTGCGGCGCCGGGCAAGACGGTCTCTTTCCACTCTCGACGGAGCGCGGACTGTTTCCGGGGCAATTAATTCCGGATGGCCCGTTGTCCCCTCGGGCAGGACCACGTCCGGCAGTGCGTTTTCCGGGGCAAGGGAGGCAGGCATTTCCGGTGTCTCTTCCGGGAAGACTAGATCGGAGAGAGCCTCATCATTCTCGATGGGAACAGACGGTTCTGATGTCTCTGCCGGTCGGGTTATTTCGCCGGAGTCGTTTTCTGCGGGCGCGGGCTCGGCCATCGGCGGCGGGAAATTCTCCCGGAACTCGTTTTGCCGGGCGACCACCTCGGCCCGATGGCGGATGATCTGCTCGCGAAAAGTGCGGTGGGCATCCTGCTGCAGCTTTCTCAGGCGGCGGATATTCTCATCTGCGCTATGCGGCTTCCCGTCGGTCTCCATTGTCCTCTCCCCACCATAATTTCCCTTTTAAGTAAGTGGTGAGGAAAATATATTCAACCTAAGGTCAGGATTTCTTTTTGCCGATTTTCGGCTCTTCCCCTTTCAGGAGGCGGGCAATATTCTCGCGGTGGCGGATGAAAATCAGCACGGCCATGAAGAAGGCGACCTCAACGCGCTGGCTATCGCCATAAAAGGTGCCGCCGATCGGCAGGTTGGTTTTCAGCAAATACAGATAGACGGGCGCGAGCGCCGCCGCGACAAGCGCCGAAAGCGATGACATGCGGAAGATCACCGCCGTCAGCAGCCAAGTCAGGGCGACGGCGATCCCGGCGGGCCAGCTCAGGGCCAGCATGACGCCGATAAAGGTGGCGACGCCCTTGCCGCCCTTGAATTTCAGCCAGATCGGGAAGAGATGGCCGATAAAGGCCCCGCTACCCGCCAGCACTGCATAGTCCTGTGTGAAGAAGATATTGGCGAGGACGACAACAACCGCGCCCTTGCCGCCGTCGAGAAGGAGGGTGGCGAGCGCGAGGCCCTTGTTTCCGGTCCGGAGCACATTGGTGGCGCCGATATTGCCGGAGCCGATTTTCCGGACGTCGCCAACCCCGGCCATTTTGGTGAGCACCAGCCCGAACGGGATGGAGCCGACCAGATACCCGATCAGGGCGGCGGCATAATATGGCCAGGTCAGACTGAAATCACCAAGCGGATCGGGCATGTCGTTGCCTCCTATAGCTCGAAAACGGGGGTGCCGCGCACGAAAGTCTTGAGGACGCGGCCCTGTAACAGATGGCCGTCAAACGCGGTATTCTTGGATTTTGACTTGAGCAGATCGCCGTCCACCTGCCAGGGCCGCTCTGTATCGAACAGGATGATATCGGCATCCGCGCCCTTTTTGAGCCGTCCCGCCTCCAGCCCGAGCAGTTCCGCCGGGGCGACCGTCATGGTATGGAGCAGCCTCAACAGATCGACATCGCCGTTGTGATAGAGCCGCAGGCTGACCGGCAGCATGGTTTCGAGCCCGATAACGCCGGGCTTCGCCTGCGCGAAGGGCACGCGTTTGCTGTCCGCGCTCTGGGGCAGATGCTGCGATGAAATGACATCGATGGTGCCGTCCTTGATCGCCTCGATCACGGCGAGGCGTTCCTCCTCCTCGCGGAGCGGCGGGGAGACGCGGGCGAAGGTGCGGTATTCGCCAAGTTCCAGATCGTTGAGCGCATGATAATGCGGCGCCGTGCCGGCGGTGACTTTCAGCCCGTCATTTTTTGCCCGCCGTATGGTATCGAGGGCGTCGCGCGTGCTCAAATGCGCCGCGTGCCAGCGCGCACCGGTCATCTTCACCAGCCGGATATCGCGTTCCACCAGAATCGCCTCGGCGCAGGAGGGAATGGATTTGAGCCCCATGAAGGTGGCGGTGCGACCGCCGGTAATGACGCCCCCGGCCGCCAGCGCCGGATCCTCGGCATGGACGATGATGGGAAGATCGAACATGCTGGCATAGGCAAGTGCGCGGCGCATCAGGTTGATACTCTCGATGGCGAACTGCCCGTCGCTGACGGCGACAACACCGGCCTCCGATAGCAGGCCGATTTCCGCCATTTCCTCGCCTTGCAATCCCTTGGTGAGCGCGCCGGTGATACAGACATTGACGGCGCAGGTGTTTTTCGCGCGCCGCATCACCATTTCGACAATGGCCGGATCATCGATGACCGGCTCGGTCGCGGCGAAGGCATTGATGGTGGTCACGCCGCCCGCCGCCGCCGCCAGTCCGGCGGTTGCCATGGTTTCGCGATGCTCCTTGCCGGGCTCGCACAGATAGGCATGGGCATCGACGAGGCCGGGGGCGAGGCAGTGACCGCCGCAATCCTCGACGCTGGCGCCGCCGGGCAGGGCGTCCGCCGTGATATGGCTGCCCCAGTCGAGAATGGTCCCGTTCTTGATCAGCAGGCCGCCTAAGGTGTCGGTTCCGGTTGCCGGGTCGAGCAGGCGGGCGTTGATGAGGGCATGCACCGGTCCGGTCATGGCGCGCCCTCCCGTGTCAGCAAATCGAGGCAAGCCATGCGCACGGCGACCCCCATCTCCACCTGTTCCGAAATGGCGCTGATATTGAGGTCATCGGCAATCTCAGAGTCGATCTCGACACCCCGGTTCATCGGCCCCGGATGCATGATCAGTGCGTCCGGCTTGGCGATGCTAAGCTTTTCCGCATTCAGCCCGAAGAGATGGAAATATTCGCGGATCGACGGCACGAAGGAGCCCTGCATCCGCTCGGTCTGCAGCCGCAGCATCATGACGATATCCGCATCCTTTAGCCCTTCGGACATCTTGTTATACACCTCCACGCCCAGTTTCGCGGCGTTGGAGGGGATCAGCGTTGTCGGCCCGACGATGCGGACCCGCGCGCCCATGATATTCAGCAGCGCGATGTTGGAGCGGGCAACGCGGCTGTGCTGGATATCGCCGCAGATGGCGACGATCAGACCTTCCAACCGCCCTTTGCGGCGCTTGATTGTGAGCGCATCGAGAAGGGCCTGGGTTGGATGTTCATGGCTGCCGTCGCCGCCATTGATAACGGCGCAATCGACCTTCTGCGCGAGCAGATGCGGCGCGCCCGAATCACCATGGCGGATCACCAGAACATCCGGATGCATGGCATTCAGCGTCATGGCCGTATCGATAAGGGTCTCGCCTTTTTTTACGGAACTGCTGCCGACGGACATATTGATCACATCGGCGCCGAGGCGCATGCCCGCCAGCTCGAACGAAGTGCGTGTCCGCGTTGAATTTTCAAAGAAGAGATTGATCTGGGTCTTGCCGCGCAGGAGGTCCTGCTTCTTGTTCGGGGTCCGGGTCTGTTCGGCGTAATGTTCGGCAAGGGTGAGAATCTGATTGATATCGCCCGCGTTGAGCCGCGCGATATCGAGGAGATGCCGATGGGCAAATCGTATGGGATCTGTGTTTGTCATTAAAATCCAACTGTATAGCGGCCTTCCCTAAAAGCGGCAAGCGCAAGATGATTTTTTTAGCGCATGGCGTCGAGCGCGCCCTGCAGGATATAGGCGGCGGCCATTTTATCCACGGCTTTCGCCCGCTTTTTCCGCGATGCATCGGCGTCCAGCATTGTGCGGGTCACGGCAACGGTCGAGAGGCGCTCGTCCCAGAAACACATCGGCAGGTCGAAATATTCCTCCAGATTTTTCTGGAACTGGCGAATCGACTGGCACCTCGGGCCTTCGCTGCCGTCCATATTGAGCGGCAGGCCGATGACGAAACCGCCGATTTTCCATGACTCGATAATTTTGGCGATTTCGCCCGCATCCGCCTTGAACTTTGTCCGCTTGATTGTCATAAGGGGCGTGCCTATTTTCAGGGCGGCATCTGAGATGGCCAGGCCGATTGTTTTCGTACCCGGGTCCATGCCCATAAGCCGCGCGTCCTTGGGTACAAGATGTTTCAGATGGGTGGGGTTGCCGAGGAGCATTGCTTACGCTAATTTGCAGCCAATGTCGGTTTGGTGCCTGTTTTCAAGTTGGAGACGTTCCCGGGCCGACCTTCCGGAAAGCTCCTTATTATAGCAAAGGGTGACAGATGTCGCTTGATAAAGCCACTGTGGCGAAAGTAGCCAATCTGGCCCGCATCAAGATCGAGGAAAAAGACCTCGAACCGATGGCGGCCGAACTGAACAATATTCTTGGCTGGGTCGAACAGCTCGGCGAGGTGGATACCGAGAATGTCGAGCCGATGACCTCGGTTGCGGAAATGCGGCTGCGCTGGCGCGCCGATGAGGTGACCGACGGCGGCTATGCCGAAGATGTGGTGGCCAATGCCCCGAGCCGCGAAGACGGCTTTTTTGCCGTGCCGAAGGTGATTGAATAATGAGTGATCTGACGAAGCTGGGGATTGCCGCTGCGCGGGACGGGCTCAATGCCGGTGATTTTTCCGCGCGCGAGCTGACCGCCGCCCATATCACGGCGATGGTGGCCGCGAAACCGCTGAACGCCTATATTACCGAAACGCCGGATCAGGCCGTTGAGGCCGCCACCGCATCGGATGCGCGCCGCACGAAGGGGGAGGTCGGGAAGCTTGAAGGCATCCCGCTCGCCATCAAGGATCTGTTCTGCACTAAGGGCGTTCTGACGACGGCCGCGTCGCATATTCTCGATGGCTTCACGCCGCATTATGAAAGTACCGTCACGGCAAATCTCTGGAAAGAGGGGGCGGTGATGCTCGGCAAGGTCAATCTCGATGAATTCGCCATGGGCTCCTCCAACGAGACGAGCTATTACGGCAATGTGGTCAACCCCTGGCGCCGCAAGGGCGACAACCGGGACCTCGTGCCGGGGGGCTCGTCAGGCGGTTCGGCAAGCGCCGTTGCTTCTTTTAGCGCGATGGGTGCGACGGGCACGGATACCGGCGGTTCCATCCGTCAGCCCGCGTCCTTTACCGGTATTGTCGGCTGCAAACCGACCTATGGCCGATGCTCGCGCTGGGGCGTGGTGGCCTTTGCTTCCAGCCTCGATCAGCCGGGACCGATGGCCCGCAGCGTCCGCGATACCGCGATCATGCTGGAGGCCATGGCCGGGTTCGATCCGAAAGACAGCACCAGCGTCGATATGCCGGTCCCGAATTTCGAGGCCGCGCTGACCGGTGATATCCGGGGTCTGAAAGTCGGTATCCCGAAGGAATACAGGCTGGACGGCATGAGCCCGGAAATCGAGGCGCTCTGGCAGCAGGGCATCGACTGGATGAAGGATGCCGGGGCAGAAATCGTCGAGATTAGCCTGCCGCATACGAAATATGCGCTTGCTGCCTACTATATCATTGCACCGGCGGAGGCCTCCTCCAACCTCGCGCGCTATGACGGCGTGCGCTACGGTCTTCGGGTGGAGGGCAAGGACCTCAACGACATGTATGCGAACACACGCGCTGAGGGCTTCGGCGCCGAGGTGAAGCGCCGCCTGCTGATCGGCACCTATGCGCTGTCGGCGGGTTATTACGACGCCTATTATCTGAAGGCCCAGAAAGTCCGCACCTGCATCGCCGATGATTTCAAGGAGGCCTATGAGAAGGTCGATGTCATCCTGACGCCGACGGCGCCCTCGGCGGCCTTCGCCTTTGGCGAGAAGGGGGACGATCCGCTTGCCATGTACATCAATGACGTGTTCACAGTTCCCGCCAGCCTGGCCGGGCTTCCCGGTATTTCCGTTCCGGCGGGCCTCTCGGAAGAGGGACTGCCGCTCGGGCTGCAGCTGCTGGGCCGGCCGTTCGATGAGGAAACCGTGTTCCGCGCGGCGGGCGTTCTGGAAGAGGCGGCGGGCTTTACCGCCACACCGACCGACTGGTGGAGGGGATAAGATGGGAATGATTATTCAGGGCGCCACCGGGGACTGGGAAGTTGTGATCGGCCTCGAAATCCATGCGCAGGTGACCAGCAAATCGAAGCTTTTCTCGGGCTCGTCCGCCGCCTATGGCGCCGAGCCGAACAGTCAGGTCTCCTTCATTGACGCGGCCATGCCCGGCATGCTGCCCGTGATCAACGAGATGGCAGTGGAGCAGGCCGTGCGCACCGGTCTCGGCCTCAATGCCAAGATCAACAAATTTTCCGTCTTTGACCGCAAGAACTATTTCTATGCCGACCTGCCGCAGGGCTACCAGATCAGCCAGTATCTGCAGCCCATCGTCGGGGAAGGCAAGATTCTCATCGACCTCAAGGACGGAGAGACGCGCGAGATCGGCATTACCCGCCTGCATCTGGAGCAGGATGCGGGAAAGAGCCTGCATGACCAGAGCCCGAACCAGACGTTTGTCGATCTCAACCGCTCCGGCGTGCCGCTGATGGAGATCGTATCGGAGCCGGACATGCGCTCGCCGGAGGAAGCAGCGGCCTATGTGAAGAAAATCCGCAGCATCGTCCGTTATCTCGGCACGTGCGATGGCAATATGGAGGAAGGCTCTATGCGCGCCGACGTTAACGTCTCGGTCCGCAAGCCTGGTGAAGGCTTCGGCACGCGCTGCGAGATGAAGAACATCAACTCCGTGCGCTTCATGCAAGCGGCGATCATCTATGAGGCCAACCGCCAGGTCGATATCCTGGAGGCGGGCGGCACCGTCGATCAGGAAACCCGGCTCTATGATCCGGACAAGGGAGAGACCCGGTCCCTGCGCTCCAAGGAAGAGGCGCATGACTACCGTTATTTCCCGGACCCGGACCTGTTGCCGCTGGAATTCGATGATGCCTTTATCGAGAAGATCCGCGCCGACCTGCCGGAACTTCCTGATGACAAGAAGAACCGCTTCATCGAGGAAATGGGCCTGACGCCCTATGATGCGGGCGTGCTGGTCGCGGAAAAGGAAGTGGCGGAATATTTCGAGGCTGTCGCGGAAGGGCGCGATTCCAAGCTGTCCGCCAACTGGGTGATCGGCGAACTCTTCGGCCATCTCAACCGGACGGGCAAGGCGCTGGCCGAGAGCCCGGTCGAAGCGAAGGCACTCGGCGAACTCATTGACCTGATCAAGGACGGCACCATCTCCAACCGGATCGCCAAGGAAGTCTTCGAGGAGATGTTCGAGACCGGCAAAAAAGCCGCCGATATCGTCGAGGAGAAGGGCCTCAAGCAGGTCTCCGACACCGGCGCGATCGAGGCGGCGATCGACGAAGTGATCGCGGCCAACCCTGACAAGGTCGCCGAATACCGCGGCGGCAAGGACAAGCTGTTCGGCTTCTTCATGGGTCAGGTGATGAAGGCGACGCAGGGCAAAGCCAACCCCGGCGTCGTCACCGGTATCCTGAAACCAAAGCTGGACGGATAGTCATCACGTCGCGATGCGGCGGCGCGTGCCGCCGCATCCGGTTTCTTCCCTAAGCGGCGGCCGTCAGGGATGCGCCATGCAGGCGTACATCCTCGACGCATTTATCGATCGTCTTGTGGATGACGGCGGAGGTTTTGATGACCTGGCCCGTATGGTCGCTGATCTGCCAGACCCAGCTCCTCTTGGTATAATCCTCATGCTCCGCGAGAATTCTCACCTCCGCATGACCGGCGATATCGGCAATGCATTCCTCGAAGGTTTCGTGAATCTTTGTGGTGCTCTTGACCAGCGTTCCGCCTCCATCGGTGACATGCCAGATCCAGCGGACCTTGGTGATATCCTCGCTGACCGTGATCATGCGGATATGCAGCGTGTGGCCCTGATGCAGATGTTGATTGTGATGAGTGTGATGAGTGTGATGATAATGATGGTGCTGCACGTGATGCGTTGTCACGGGGTGTTGATGTACTGCTGCCGGATGCTGCTCAAACCTCTGGTAGGGATGTGGGTAGCTGTAGATATCATGCCCGGCGCCCGCATGGGTCACATGATCGACGAGCGGCGGGTAATGTGGATGCACCGGCGCAAGCGGCGGATGATAATGAGGATGGCCCATATAGGGATGAGCCGGATGATGCACATAATGCGTGAATCCATGCGTCGGCCAGTAGCCATGCAGTTCTGTCATAAGTCACTCCATTCATTTCATGAAACAGGAAGACGCCCGGTCCGGACGTCTTCCTCATGACGTATGAAGGGAACAGATGTGAGGCAGTTTCGGAATTCAGGCGTAGGACTGTACGGCCCAGATCAGCATCAGCACCGGAAAGGTAAAGATATAGGCGGCCTCTCTGGCCTGGGACATCAGCTTGCCACGTGATTTGGATCTGCGAAGGGACATGAATTTATCCTTTAAACCGTCATAAAATATGAACTTCCGGCCCTCAAATGCCGCCATTTCGCATATGCAGCATTGATTTGAATCAAGGGATTACTCAATTTATTTCGCAAGTGCAATATACTTTCCGCGAAGGCTCAGATCATCACGATTTCAAGTCGGTAGGGGGAGTTGTCGGTGATCTGGATAATCTCCATATCCTGATAGGTCGGCGTCGATTTGCGGTAGGTGATTCCCCAGGCTGTCACATCGATGCGGCAGATCAGGCCGTCATATTTAAGCGCGATCTGATAGCCCGATGTCGGCCCGCTGCATTTACAGCGGTGATATTTGAACGGCGTGAGGACCTCCGGCGGCGGGCACGGCCATTCGATCCCCTCGGTTTCCAGCGCCTGATAGCGGAGGTTTTTGTTATCGATGGTGCTGATCAGTGCGATGTGGGTTTCCAAGGGCATATTTCCTTCCTCTTTTTTTCCCTTGTGGGACGCACTCCGGCCATGGCTTGTGAGAAAATTACGGGCGATTTCTGTTCTGATCGGCGCGCCGGTCTGATAGGCTTTAAAAATGCAATGGACAGACAGCGGCCTCATTCTCAGCCTGCGCAAACACGGCGAAAACAGCGTGATTATCCACGCCTTTTCCCGTGAAAAGGGGCGCTATGCCGGTCTGGTGCGCGGCGGGGTGGGCCGCCGCCTGCGTGGCATCCTGCAACCGGGTAACGAGGTAGAGCTGACCTGGCGCAGCCGCCTTGCCGATCAGCTCGGCGCCTTTTCGGTCGAGGCCCGGAAATCCCGCGCGAGCCTGCTGTTCGATACGCCGGACGCGCTGGCGGGCGGCAGTTCAGCGCTGGCGTTGCTCGATATCGTCCTGCCGGAACGCGAGGCCCATGCGACGCTCTATGAGGCGACGCTGCTTCTGTTCGATGCGCTGGCCGAGGCGCCGGACATCTGGCCGCTCCTGCTGGCGCGCTGGGAACTCGGGCTGCTCGGGGAGATCGGATATGGCCTCGATTTTTCCACCTGTGCGGCGACCGGGGCCACCACGGACCTCGTCTATGTGTCCCCGAAAACCGGCCGGGCGGTCAGCCGGGAGGCCGGCGCCCCCTATCATGACAAGCTCCTGCCACTTCCCGGATTCTTGCGGGCCCGGACCTTGGGTGACGATGCCGGGGAGGAGGTTTCGTCCGCCGATATCCTGAACGGCCTCGCGCTCACCGGCTATTTTATTGAGAAATTCATCGGCGAGCATCATCCGGGCGTACATCTGTCGGCGCGCGGGTGGATGATGGCCACCCTGAAGCGCCGCTATGCGTCGGAAATGAGAGAAAAATCACCGGAAAATGATCTGTCCTAATTTTTCCCTTCTTAAACAAAAATCAGGTGGTATATAGGGGGCATGAGTGACCATTCCCCTGTAAAGCCCGGCGAGATCGTTCCGACCTCGCTGAAGGACGCCATAAGCGAGCGGTATCTCGCCTATGCGATGTCCACCATCATGGCCCGTTCGCTTCCCGATGTCCGCGACGGGCTGAAGCCGGTGCACCGGCGCCTTCTCTATGCCATGCGGATGCTGAAGCTGGACCCGAACTCCGGGTTCAAGAAATGCGCGCGTGTCGTCGGCGATGTGATCGGTAAATATCACCCCCATGGCGACCAGTCGGTCTATGACGCGCTTGTAAGGCTCGCACAGGAATTCGCGCAGCGCTACACGCTGGTCGAGGGGCAGGGGAACTTCGGCAATATCGACGGCGATAACGCGGCGGCCATGCGGTATACGGAGGCGCGCCTCACGGTGATCGCCGAGATGCTGCTCCGGGATATCGATCAGGATACGGTCGATTTCCGCCCGACCTATGATGGCGAGGACAAGGAACCCGTCGTTCTGCCGGCGGCCTTTCCGAACCTGCTCGCCAACGGTTCGGCGGGCATTGCCGTCGGCATGGCCACCTCCATCCCGCCGCATAACGCCAGCGAGCTCGCGAATGCGCTCCTGCATCTGATCAAGTTCCCGAATGCGGGCATCGACAAACTGATGGAATTCATTCCGGGACCCGATTTTCCGACCGGCGGCGAGTTGGTGGAGAAGCAGGAGAATATCCGCGAAGCGTACCTCACCGGGCGCGGCAGCTTCCGTCAGCGTGCCAGCTGGGAAGTGGAAGACCTCGGGCGCGGCACCTATCAGATCGTCGTCACCGAAATTCCCTATCAGGTGCAGAAAAGCAAGCTGATCGAGCGGATTGCCGAGCTGATCCAGACCAAGAAACTGCCGTTCCTGGCGGATGTGCGCGACGAATCGGCGGAGGATGTGCGTCTCGTGCTGGAACCGCGCAGCAAGAATGTCGAAGCCGAGATGCTGATGCAGGGCCTGTTCCGCCTGACCGATCTTGAAAACCGCTTTTCACTCAATATGAATGTGCTGGACGCCACGCAGACCCCGCGGGTAATGGGCCTGCGCGATGTTCTGCTCGCCTTTCTCGATCACCGCTTCGAAGTGCTGATCCGCCGTTCCAGGCACCGCCTTGGCAAGATCGAGGCGCGACTGGAAGTGCTGGACGGTTATCTCATCGTCTTCCTCAATCTCGATGAGGTGATCCGGATCATCCGCGAGGAGGACCATCCCAAGCAGAGCCTGATCGACACCTTCAAGCTGACCGAGAACCAGGCCGAGGCGATCCTCAACATGCGGCTCCGCTCGCTCCGCAAGCTGGAGGAAATGGAACTCCGGACGGAACATGATAACCTGAGCGCCGAGAAGGCCGAGCTTGAGGCGCTGGTCGGCAGCGAGGAATTGCAGCGCAATGCCATCTCGGAAGAAATCCGCGAGATGAAGAAGGCGCTGCAGAAGATACCGGAAATCTCCGAGCGTCGCACCCGCATCGGCGAGGCGCAGGAACTCCCCGATATTCCGCTGGAAGCCATGATCGAGAAGGAGCCGATTACCATTATCTGCTCAGAGAAGGGCTGGATCCGGGCGCTCAAGGGCCATTCGGAGGAGAATGGCGCGGAGAAATACAAGGATGGCGACCGCGGGCGCTTCTGGATTACGGCGGAGACAACGGACAAGCTGGTCCTGTTTGCGACCAACGGCCGGTTCTATACCATCGGCTGCGACAAGCTTCCGCGCGGGCGCGGCCATGGCGAACCGGTCCGGCTGATGATCGACCTTGGCAATGACCAGGACATCGTCTCGCTGTTCGTGCACAGGCCGGGCAGGAAGCTGCTGGTTGCCTCCAGCGATGGGCGCGGCTTCATCGTCGATGAGAACAGCGTCATCGCCCAGACCCGGAACGGCAAGCAGGTGCTCAATGTCTCCGGCGATGTCGAGGCGGCCTTCTGCGTCGATGTGGACGGGGACAGCGTTGCCGTGATCGGCGATAACCGGCGGCTCAACTGCTTCGCGCTCGACGAACTGGGCGAGATGACGCGCGGCCGCGGGGTCACCCTGCAGCGCTACAAGGACGGTGGCCTGTCCGATATCAAGACCTTCACCAAGGAAGAAGGGCTCACCTGGAAATCCGGGGAGCGGACCCGCACCGAGACGGACCTCACCGGCTGGTATACCCGCCGGGCCAATGCCGGGCGCCTCCCGCCAAGAGGGTTCAACAAGAACAACAAGTTCAGCTAGCATATTGTTACTGTTGTAAGATGAGGGGGCTATGAACACTGTTTATGAGGCTTTCCGCACAACTCTGGCGACGTATCCGGATAACCCGTTTCTCTGCGTGCCCGCCTACGCCAAACGCAGCTATCATCCGGATGGTGTCGAGATAACCTATGCGGAAGCAGCAGAAGAGATCGAGCGGCTAAAAGGCATCTACGGGAATTACGGATTTTCCAATGGAAACCGGATCGCCTATCTTCTGGAAAGCCGTCCCGATTATCTCCTTCATCTCCTGGCGGCGAATGCGCTTGGCATTTCCTGTGTGCCCGTCAATCCGGACTATCTGCATGACGAGATGAGTTATCTGCTGGACCATTCCGATGTTGATCTCGTCGTCACAATTGAAGAGAGATTGGAAGATGTTCAGGCTGCCGCATCGGAACGGAGCCGCCCGCTTCCTGTTGTGGTATTCGAAAAATTTGGCGGGCCGATGCCACGGCCCCGGCCTGCGCCTTATGCCGGCAGGACACCGGATTTGATGAGCGAGGTGAGCCTGCTTTACACTTCCGGGACGACCGGTCGGCCAAAGGGCTGCATCCTCACCAATGACTATTTCCTGACCGCCGGGCGAACCTATATGGAGCTTGGGGGCGTTGCCGCCATCCGGGAAGGGAAGGAGAGAATCTATAATCCGCTGCCGCTCTTTCACATGAATGCGGGTGCGGTCTCTTTCGTCTGTATGATTCTTTCCGGTGGCTGCCTTGTGATCCCTGACCGGTTCCACCCCTCCACCTGGTGGCAGGAGATTGCCGAGACGAAATCCACGGTCATCCATTATCTCGGTGTGGTGCCGCCGCTCCTGCTGAACCAGCCGAAAAGCGAAATGGATACTTCGCATAATGTCCGCTTTGGCCTTGGCGCCGGAGTTGAACCGGAGTTGCATGAGGTCTTCGAGAAACGCTTCGGCTTTCCGCTGGTTGAGGTGTGGGGCATGACGGAAACCGGCCGTATCTTTGCCGACAGTATCGAGCCCCGGCAAATCCATACCCGCGCCTTTGGCCGGCCAATCGGCGAGATGCAGGCCCGTGTCGTGGATGAGAAGGATCAGGACGTTCCAGCCGGCAGCGAGGGTGAATTGCTGGTCAATTGCATAGGCGATGATCCGAGACGGGGCTTCTATGCCGGATATCTCAAGAATGAGGAAGCGACGGAGGAAGCCTGGAAAGGCGGCTGGTTCCACACGGGCGATACCGTTCGTCAGGACGAGAGCGGGATGATCTATTTCGTCGATCGCAAGAAGAATATCATCCGCCGATCCGGTGAGAATATCGCCGCCGCCGAGGTGGAAGCAGTATTGCAGGCACATGACGATGTGGCGAAGGTCGCGGTAATCGCGGTGAAGGATGAAATCCGTGAGGAGGAGGTGATGGCCTGTATCGTCCCGATGGACGGCGTCGAGACCTCCGAAGAAAAGGCCCGGGAGATTTTTGACTACTCGAATAATTCTCTCGCCTATTTCAAGACACCGGGCTGGATTCTCTTTCTGGATGATTTGCCGACCACCGGAACCCAGAAAATCCAGAAAACGAAAATATTCGGCGCCGATGTTGATCCACGAGATCAGCCGGGCGCGTTCGATTTTCGAAAGCTCAAGAAAAAATCCAAATAAATTTAATCAGTTAAGCCGGATATGAGTTGATAGGCAAACGTTCGTTTGGTATACGGTAGTTTCTTCATTGCCCGTTCGGGTATCAGTAAATGAAAGGAATTATTTATGTCCGTTGGATCGACTTCCTCTCCCCTCATTGACAGCTTGTGGACTGCGGATGCGGAGGCATCCCGCTCGGCGAAGCTTTTCCGTCTCGCCATTCTGGCCCTCGCGGGGAGCATGATTATCGCAGTTTCCGCCCAGATCGCGGTCCCCATGTGGCCGGTTCCGATGACCATGCAGACCCTTGCGGTCACCATGATCGGCGCGACCTATGGCTGGCGTCTCGGCGGGGCGACGGTCGCGCTTTATGTCGCGGAAGGCGCCATGGGCCTGCCGGTCTTTTCAGGTGGCGGCAGCCTGGCTTCCCTTGTCGGTCCGACGGCCGGATATATCTACGGCTTTGTCGCGGCGGCGGCTCTGGTCGGTTACATGGTCGAAAAGGGCTGGGGCGCGTCGATCCTGAAAAGCACGGTTGCCATGACCCTTGGCACCGCTGTTATCTTCGCGGGCGGCCTTTCATGGCTCTCCACTCTGATCGGTGTTGAGGCTGCGCTCGCTGCCGGTCTCTATCCGTTCATCGCCGGCGGTATCGTCAAGATCGCGCTGGCGGTCGCCCTTTTGCCGATGGCCGGCAAGCTGGTCGAGAAGCTTCGCAAATAATAGCTGAGCGAGCGGTGCGGGAGCGGACCCTCTCCCGCATCATTCAATAGGAAGTGCCGTTCAGGGCCGCCGGCAGCCAGGTGGCCAGCGCCGGGAAGGCCGCAAGCAGGCCCAGCGCCACAAGTTGCAGCAGCACGAAGGGAAAGACGCCCCGGTAAATGATGCCGGTGGTCACTTCCGGCGGGGCAACCCCGCGCAGGTAAAAAAGCGCAAAGCCGAAGGGCGGCGTCAGGAACGAGGTCTGCAGGTTCACCGCAATCATGATGCCGAGCCAGATCGGGCTGATCTCCATCAGCAGCAGGACCGGCGCCACGATAGGCACCACGACGAAGGTGATCTCGACGAAATCGAGGAAAAAGCCGAGAACAAAAATCACGATCATGACGACGAGCAGCGCCCCGAATTGCCCGCCGGGCAGGTCGCTTAGCAGGCGGTAGACCAACTCATCGCCGCCAAGCCCCCGGAACACCAGGCTGAAAATGGTCGCACCGATCAGGATGACGAATACCATGGCGGTCATCTCCATGGTTGACTGGCAGACCTCCTTAAGAATGCCGCGCTTCAGTAATCGCCGCAATCCGATGATGAGCCCGACGACGATCACCGCGAGCAGCAGGAAAGCGAGCAGGGCCGCCGGACCGACCCCATCCACCGCGATCCGCTTGAGGTCGGTAAGATTGGCCAGCAGCAGAAGCAGCGGAATGGCGATCCCGGCGATATAAACGGGCAACCCTGATCCTTTGCTCCCTTTCAGAGCCGCGAGCAGGATGGCGCCGACAGCGCCGACAGAGGCGGCTTCTGTCGGCGTGGCGATTCCCATCAGGATGGAGCCGAGCACGGCGACGATCAGCACCACCGGCGGCAACAGGGAGCGCAGCAGCATCAGCGGCAGGTTCGGTATCTCCGCCGAGATATCCTCGGGCCGGACAGCGGGTGATGTCTCAGGTTTAAAGAAAGCCATAACAGCCTGATATAGAATATAAAGGCCGACGAGGCAGAGGCCGGGAACAAGCGCGCCGGCGAACAGGTCGCCGACGGAGACCGGCTCCGGCGACCAGTTGCCCTTCGCTGACTGGGCCGCCATATAGGCGTTGGAGATTTGCTCGCCGAGGATGATCAGCACGATGGAAGGCGGGATAATCTGACCCAATGTCCCGGCGGCACAGACGGATCCGGCCGCGAGGCGCGGATCATAACCCCGCTTCAGCATCGTCGGCAGGGACATCAGCCCCATGGTCACGACCGCCGCGCCGACAATCCCGGTCGAGGCGGCCAGCAGCGCGCCGACGATAAAGACGGAAATGCCGAGGCCGCCGCGCAGCCGTCCGAAGAGCAGCCCCATGGAATCGAGGAGCTCCTCCGCCACCTTCGATTTTTCGAGCATGATCCCCATGAACACGAAGAGCGGAACCGCAAGCAGCGTCTCGTTCCACATGGCACCGCCGAAAATCCGCGACGGGATCGCCCCCATGAGGGAAGGATCGAAAACACCGAGCATCCAGCCCGCACCGCCCATGAACAGCGCGGCCCCCGCGAGCGTGAAGGCAACCGGATATCCGGCCATCAGGCTGAGGATGGTAACGGCGAACAGCCCGACCGCCAGGCTTTCGGCAAGGCTCATATCCCGCCCTCCCGCCGGAGAAAGACCGTCATGGATCGCAGGATTATGGCGATTGCCTGCAGGATCATGGTGACGGGGAATACCAGCAACAGGGATTTCAGCAGAAACAGGAAGGGCAGACCTGCGCCTTCGCGCGAGCCTTCCATGATCTGCCAGGATCCGGAGACATATGGCCAGCTCAGGATCAGGATGACGAGGCAGACGGGGATCAGCAGGAACAGGCTGCCGAGGAGATTGATCGCCGCCCTGCCTCTTTCCCCGAGTTTTTCATAGAAAATATCGATCCGGACGTGGCCGTCGCGGCGGAGGGTATCGGCGGCGCCGACCATGAACAGCAGAGCGAAGCTGTAGATAATGCTCTCCTGCAGGGCGATGATCCCGATACCGAAGACATAGCGCGCCAGCACGAGCAGGAACTGGACCAGCACCATCAGGAGCGCGAGCCAGGAGATGTATTTCCCCATGGCCGCACTGAACCGGTCGAGCAACTGGGCGAGGGCGGTCAGACGGGTCACGCAAATTCTTCCATATTACAGGGTCTTGCCCCCTGATATCACAGTATGAGCGTTATAGGCGAGCGATCGGCTTCGTGCAATGCCGACGAATTGGCATACCGTTTTACGATTATAGAGGAGACATAAAAGGCGGATTCGAAGATATCGGGAATATTGTCATAGAGACAAATGCGGTGAATCGTCCGGTTAATTGTTTGGCGGGATATCGATAGTTTCGTTTTTTAGGAGGCTCTTGAGCATCTATATATAATTCAGAAAAATGTTTTTTCATATATATTTATATATCTTTCTTAATCTAATAAATGATATTTATGTATTAATATTCACAATTTGGAATATGAAAATTTGCCTTGTATTTGATTTGTCTTCCTGCAAAATTGCCCTCAACAGGGAGAACAAGCGTTCATACAACTGACCGTAGATGTCAGAATAATAATAAGACTTGCCTCAAAGCAGCTACATGTATTGACGCGAAGTTTCTGTTAGATGACAGCTATCTTTGATAGGGGGACTTTTTCCGCCTATCGATTTGAAACGGGAGGAATATTTTATGGAACGACGCAAGTTTTTGACAGGCGCTGCGATTGCTGGCGCAGGTGTTGCCGCGGCCCCCTTTGCCGCTCCGGCAATTGCCCAGGAACGCCAGGAAATCACGGTTGTCTCGACATGGCCGCGGGACTTCCCCGGCCTCGGGATCAGCGCCCAGCGTCTTTGCGCTCGCATCACGGAAATCAGTGAAGGCCGCCTGACGGTCAACTATTTCGCCGCTGGTGAGCGTGTCGGTGCGTTTGACTCGTTTGACGAAGTTGCCTCCGGTAACGCTCAGGCCTATATCGGCGCTGACTATTACTGGAAAGGCAAGCACCCGGGCTTCGCCTATTTCACCTCCGTGCCGTTCGGCATGACCACAGTGGAATGGAACGCCTGGATCAAATACAAGGGCGGTCAGGCACTCTGGGACGAAATGTCCGGTGAGTTTGGTCTGAAGGCACTGCCATGTGGTGCAACCGGTACCCAGATGGGCGGCTGGTTCAACAAGGAAGTGAACTCTGCAGCCGATTTCAAGGGCCTGAAATTCCGTATGCCGGGCCTCGGCGGTGACGTTCTTGCCAAGCTTGGCGCGTCTGTTGTCTCGCTTCCGGGCGGTCAGATTTATGAAAACCTTGTTTCCGGCGCGATCGACGCAACCGAATGGGTGGGTCCGTACAACGACTACTTCCTGAAGTTCTATGAAGCCGCCAAGTACTACTACTATCCGGGCATGCATGAGCCGGGTGGGGGACTTGCCTTCGGGATGAACAAATCCTGGTGGGAAGGTCTTTCCCAGCATGACAAGAATCTGATCACTGTTTGCTGCATGGAAGAGCATGCCGCGCAGTATGAAGAAGCAGCCGCGCTCAATGGTGAGTATCTCAAGAAGATGATCGATGAGAATGGCATCATTCTCAAAGAATTCAGCGATGACGTTTATGACGCCTTCGGTGAAGCCGCTGTTGAGGTCTTTGAAGAAACGCGTGCCCATAGCGCGCTTGCAAACAAGATCGACGAAAGCTTCCAGATGAACCTCCGTGAGCTCGGCGGCTATCAGAAAATTGCTGAAGTCGCCTTCTCCAACAAACGGAACCGGGTTCTGGGGATATAAGTTGCATTAATTGCGGACAGGGGCGGGACAGCGATCTCGCCCCTTCCTCTATGGGAGGCATATATGACGACTGCGGGTGATGTGTATGCATCAAACCGCGGACTGCAATGGTTGGTCCGGGTCTTTGGATGGTGTATGCTGGCGGCGCTGCCGATTTATTTTTTTAACAATTTCCTTTCATTTGTTCTTGGCTGGCCCGGGGTCGAGCCGATATTCACCTCCGGCGAGGTGACATATCTGTCCTGGATACAGCTGGCGCTGTTCGTGGGCGTGGTCGTGTTCGCCGTCGTCTTCGTGCAGTCCACCTCCGGGCGGCATCTTCGGGCTGACGCGGCGATTATTACCCGCGTGAACACCTATCTTGTCAGGGCGGCCTTCTGGGCCGTTTTTTTGGTTGGCATCGTGGATGTGTCCTTGTCTTTTCTTCGGCTTGAGGGACTTTTGCCCTATCTTGTGGGCGCGCAGCTGGATGGCGACCTTGCGCGGGTCCATTTTCGCGGTCCCTATGTCCATGTTCCGCTGATTATCCTGTCGCTCTTCATTGCGTTGCGGTCGCGCACCCTTGGCTTCCAGTGGCTGGCGCTGCTGGTGGTGTTTGCCGAGCTGCTGATCGTGATTACGCGGTTCATTTTTTCATATGAGCAGGCCTTCATGGGCGACCTGGTGCGCTTCTGGTACGCCTCGCTCTTCCTGTTTGCCAGTGCCTATACGCTGGTGGAGGAGGGGCATGTCCGCGTTGACGTGTTCTATGCGGGCTTCACCAACAAGACGAAAGGGTTTGTCAATGCGTTGGGCAGCCTGTTCATGGGTATTACGCTCTGCTGGACGATCCTGCTCGTCGGCATGGGGAACAAGACCTCCATTCTCTATAGCCCGATGGCAAATTTCGAAGTGTCGCAATCCGGCGTTGGAATGCAGGTGAAATATCTGATGGCAGGGTTTCTGGCCGTTTTCGCCGTCACCATGATGGTTCAGTTCGTCAGCTATCTGATGGAGGCGGTTGCCGACTATCTGGAGCAACCGGGTCATGTTGACCATGAGTCGTCACTGACGGGGTAATGTAGGATCATGGAACTTATTTTTCTCGCCCTTCTCGTTTTCCTGATGGCACTGGCCCTCGGCTCCGGCTTTCCGGTTGCCTTTGCCTTGCCCGGCTCGGCGATTGTCACCGTGGCGGTTGCCGCGCTCTGCGGATATGTCGCGACTGGCAATCCGGATGCCTATTTTTCTCATGGCGGCCCCTGGCAATGGCTGAGCGCCGGGGTCACCAATCTCCGCGGCGTCTATTGGGAGGTGGAACGAGATACACTGATCGCCATTCCGCTCTTCATCTTCATGGGCATCATGCTGCAACGCTCCAAGATCGCAGAGGATCTGCTGGTCACCATGGCGCAGCTGTTCGGCCCGGTGCCGGGCGGCCTTGGCATCTCCGTGGTGTTCGTCGGCGCCCTGCTTGCGGCGACGACCGGTATCGTCGGGGCGACCGTGGTGGCGATGGGTCTGATCTCGCTGCCGGCGATGCTCAGGAACAATTATTCGAAATCGCTGGCGACCGGAACGATTGCGGCCTCGGGCACGCTCGGCCAGATCATTCCGCCGTCCATCGTGCTGATTATTCTGGCCGATCAGCTGGCAAGTGCCGTGGATCAGGCGGGCACGGCGCGAAAGGCGCTGCATAAGGCGTCAACCGGTGAGCTCTCCATGCCATCCTCCTTCGGTGTGGTGTCGACCAGTGCGGGCGAGATGTTCCTCGGCGCGCTTATACCGGGGCTGCTGCTTGTCGCCATCTATATGGCGTTTATCCTGATCTATGCCCTGATCAACCCGAAGGTTGCGCCCGCTGTTCATGGCGGCACCTTCGACAAGGCCTTCTTTGCCAAGCTGGCGCTGGCGCTTTTCCCGCCGCTTGGCCTGATCTTTCTCGTTCTGGGATCGATCCTTGCCGGTATTGCCACGGTGAACCAGGCCGGTGCCATCGGCGCCGTAGGGGCGATCATGATGGCGGGCTATCGTCTGAAGGACGGCAGCAAGGATGCGTATGCGCCGGTCGTTCTCGGGCTGGCGTCGCTCATCGGGATCATGGCCGTGCTACTGATCTTCCAACCCAACGTCAAGGCGATCCACACGACGCAGGATGCGCTCGGTATTTTCCTTGGTGTTGTTGCGACCTTGGGCCTGATAATCGCCATCGGCTGGAGCAGTTGGCGTGCCTTCAAGATAGAGAATACCCTGCAGGAAGTCATGATCGAGACGGCGAAGACGACGTCTCTTGTCTTTATCATCCTGCTTGGGGCGGCGATGCTGACGGCGGCGTTCCGGGCCTTTGGCGGGGAAGAACTGGTCCGCGATTTCCTGAACGGCCTGCCGGGCGGGTTCTGGATGAAATTCGTTATTGTCATGGCAGTGATCTTTATCCTCGGATTTTTCCTTGATTTTATCGAAATTGCGGTGGTCGTGGTGCCTATCGTTGCGCCGATCCTTCTCGCGGATCCATCTGCGAATATTACGGCCGTGTGGCTCGGCGTAATGATCGGCCTGAATATCCAGACATCATTCCTGACGCCGCCGTTCGGCTTTGCGCTCTTTTACTTGCGCGGCGTCGCCCCACCCATCGTCAAGACACTGGACATGTATAAAGGAGTGATCGCCTTTATCTCACTGCAGCTGATCGCGCTTGTGGTTGTCGGGCTCTATCCGCCGTTAGTGAACTATCTGCCGAACCGGGCGTCGCTGACATCGGAAACCGCCCCGCCGCCGCGAAACCCGCGTCTGGACTATTGCGTGGACAAGTATATCCATGATCAGTTCCTTACCAAGGGCGCCGCGATCAACAGCGCGATTGCCGAGGCGCGGCAGCTTAATCTCGATTATCTGCCGGATCGTCTGAAGACAGGGCTCGCGCAGAGCTTCGATGCCGCCGAACAGGCCCCTGTCCTGATGACGCAGGCGTGGGAGGCGGATGACCGCATCAATGCGGCCATCGTCGATTATATGCCGGTGCAAGAGCGGGTGCGACGGATAGAGGCGAATATTCGCGAGGAAGATGAGGAAATCGACGATCTGAAGATCACCATCGGCCGGATGCGCAGTGAGGATCAGGCAGAGGCGCGGCAGAGGCTGGAAGCCCGCGTTGCCGATCTCGAAGTGGACCGGGAGCGGCTCGCGGCGGAGATACCGGCGGACTGGAAAGAAATTTACGCGGCCTTCAAGGCACTGCTGAAAGAGGAAACTGTCCTCAGCGGCAAGTTCCGCCGGGCGGCCGGGGACGGCTATAAGCCGGTTGCCGAGGTTGTTGCCATCCTTCAGGACAATGCCGCCTATGCCGATCTGCAGGCCGACCTGATGCAGATCCAGTCCGGTCTCGCGACGGCGGATGCAGCCGATCTGGTATCGTCGATCGAGGATCTCAGCAGCCGTGCCAGCGAGGTGGAAGGCGCGTCCGATATTTCGTCAGGACTATCCCGTGTGCGGCGCAGCCTGAGAAACGACACGCCTGATTTCGAGAAGGCGACGGAAGATATGGCCGCGCTTGTCGCCGACTATCAAGCCCAGCTCGACTGGCGCAATCAGGCGGAGGTCAATCTGCTGCCAACCCTAGAGCGTTATGAAGCGACGATTCGCGGCACGCTCGGCATCCGGGAGCAACGCAGATTTGACGACGAACAGGCGCTCTTCGTGGCGGCCTGCCAGTCCGATCACCGGGATGTATCGCATTACTTCTAGGGGCCTTGATCCCAGAGAGTAGGGCAGTATTGCGAGAGAAAGCGGCGGTGGATCAGAAAAGATCCATCGCCGTTTTCTTATGATGCGGCGAAGGCTGTGCAGTAAAGTTTAAAAGCGGGAAATCGCCTGGTCCGGGATCAACTGCCAGCCGTCGCGGGTCAGGATTTCGGACGGGTAGAAGCGCTTTTTGTAGGCCATCTTCGGGCTTTTGTCGATCCAGTAACCAAGATAGACATAGGGAAGCCCCTGGCGCTCCGCTTCGGAGACATGCCAGAGGATGAGGAAGCTGCCTGGGCTCCGCTTCTCTTCCTCCGGATCGAAGAAGCTGTAGACGAGCGACAGGCCATCCTCCATCAGGTCGATGAGGCAGACGGCGAACAGGCTGTTGTCGCTCTTTCGAAATTCCACCAGACGGGAACGGACGGGGCTTTCCTCGACCATCGCCTGATAATCGATGAAATCCATATCGACCATGCCTCCCTCGGAATGGCGCGATTCCAGATAATGGTGAAACAGGTCGAAATGCTCGCGGCTGGCCATCGAGGGCAGGATGCGGGCCGTGATGTCCGAGTTTGCCTTCCAGATGCGGCGGAAGGATTTTTTCATCTGAAAATCCGTCGCCCGGACCCGAATCGGAATACAGGCGCTGCATCCGTCACAGGCCGGCCGGTAGGCGAGGTCCTGGCTGCGGCGGAACCCCGCATGGCTGAGCGTGTTGTGCAGGCCGTCCGGATCCTCCCCGGCGAGCAGGGTCACCACCTTGCGCTCCAGCCGGTTTTCAAGATACGGGCAGGGGGCGGGCGGCGTCGAGAAGAAGAAGCGTGACGGTATTTCCACGCGTTTCATATCGCCATATCTCTCGTTACTGTTCCCATGACATAAAGGTAACGCGAATTAGGAAGTTCGCAAATAGGGCGGCTTCATAATTTTTCGTGATTTTACATCAATCCATAATAAAACGGCGCGAAAAGTGAAAAAATAATCCAGAGCAGCAGGACAAGCGGGGCGCCGGCCTTGAAAAAATCTGCGAATTTATAGTGTCCGGGACCCATGACGAGCAGATTCGTCTGATACCCCATGGGCGTCGCGAAGGAGCAGTTGGCGGCGAAAATCACCGCATAGATAAAAATCATCGGATCAACCCCCATCTCCTGCGCCATACTGATTCCGATCGGGGTGAACAGTACGGCGGTCGCGTTGTTGCTGAGAATATTGGTGAAGAAGGCGACCAGCAGGAAGAAAACCGAGAGGATCACCGCCGGTCCGGAGCCCATCATAAGCGAGAGAACGCCATGGGCGAGATAGCTCGCGCCGCCCGTTGCCTGCATCGCCGCGCCAAGGCCGAGGGCGGCCCCGATCAGCAGCAGGATTCGCCGGTCGATGGAGCGGCTCGCCTGATAGACGTTGAGGCAGCCGCTGACGACCATCGCGACAGCCCCGCAGACCGCTGCCACGACAATGGGCAGCAACCCGGTCGCGGCAAGGATGACCACGGCGCCAAAGATAATGCGGGCGCGCCAGGCGAGGGCGGTTGCGGGCAGTTCGCGCGCCGACCATTCCAGCAGCAGCACATCCGGATTATTCCTGAGCCGCATGATATCCGACCGCTGGCCGAGGATCAGCAGCACATCGCCCGCCTCCAGCCGGATATCCGTCATCCGGTTGGTGCGGATCATGCGCGAGCGGCGCTGGATGCCGACGACGACGCAGCGAGTGCGGTAATGGAAGCTGATCTGGTAGAGTGCCCGGCCGATCATCCGCGAGGCCGGGGCGACCACAGCCTCGGCCAGCGTCTGCTCCTGCACCGAGGCGAGCTCCTCGCTTGCCTCGGTGCTGGCGCTGTCGGGCTCCAGAAAGCCCTGCAGGATCTGTGGATTATCGGCGAAGGCCTCGGTGATGGATTTGCGGGTACCGGCGAAAACCACCGCATCGGTGGGTTTGAGGGTGATGCCGTCAAAGGGCGGCAGCAGGATATGCTCCCCGCGCTGGATGAAGCGGATGGTGATGTTGCGCAGGCTCGGAAACTGCCCGGCGATCGCCTCCTCGCCGACCAGTGGGCTGTCGGGGGACACTTCCATCTGGACAATGAACTGTTTGCCCGACACATCCACCACATCGCCCTTCATTGAGCCGCGTTCGGGCAGGATGCGCGGAATGATGATCAGGGCATAAATCAGCCCCGCGATGGCCAGCAGGGCGCCCGGAACGGTGAAGTCGAAAAAGCTGATCTGCGGCTGCCCGGCCTGTACCGCGGCGGCCATCACCAGCAGGTTCGTGGAGGAGCCGATCAGTGTCGTCATGCCACCGAGGATGGAGGCGTAGCTCAAGGGAATCATCAGGGTCGAGGTGGAGCGATGCAGGCGCTCGGCCAGCGCGGTCATCAGCGGGATGAAGATGACCACCACCGGCGTATTGTTCATGAAGGCGCTGATCAGCAGCACGGTGGACAGCACCACGGCGATGGCCAGCACCGGATGATGGCGGCGCAGCGCGACAAGGCGGCGGATCGGCTGTTCCAGCGCCCCGGTGCGGACAATACCTTGCCCTACCACCAGCAGGGAGAGTACGGTGATCAGCGCCGGATCGGCGATTCCGGCCAGAATCTCCTGCGGGGTCAGCAGGTTTTCCCCGGCCTGGTTGACCAGCGGGTAGAAATGGAACAGCAGTAACAGCCCCGCAATGACCGCGATGGAGGAGATTTCCAGCTCGACCCGCTCGTTGGCGAAGGCGACAATCGCGACGGCAATAAAAGCGAAAACCGCCCAGATATGAAATGTTGATTCAACTATTTCCATTGACTGTAAATAAATCCTTGCTGTTTTGCCGCGTCGGAGTAAAAGCTTCGCGAAGATTTTGCACCGACAGCTCCATCATGAAGATTGTCGTAAATCTTGCAAGTCTGTTGTTATCGCCCGATGGCCATAAACCTTTGAAGAAAAACCACGATGAGTATTTCCTACTATGATGCTTCGGCCAATGCGCGCGCCGATTTTCCGCGCCTTAAAGGTGCAATGCGCGCCGATGTCTGCGTCATTGGCGGCGGCTATACCGGGCTTTGCGCCGCATTGGAACTGGCCGAGAGGGGATTCTCGGTCACACTGCTGGAAGCGGAGCGGATCGGCTTCGGGGCGTCAGGCCGTAACGGCGGCCAGATCGCGACCGGCTATACACCCGGCATGGTCGAGACGGAGGAAATCGTCGGGGCGGAAGAGGCGACCCGGCTCTGGGATTTCTCGGTCGAGGCGACACGCCTGCTGAAGGAACGAATTGCCCGCCATAATATTGCCTGCGATCTCCGCCATGGGGAGCTCTATGCCGCTGTCAAGCCACGCCACCGCGAATGGCTGTTGGCGGAACAGGCGCATTGCGAGCGACTTTACGGGTATGAGCGGTACAAATGGATCCCGGAGGAAGAGCTTGGCGGCTATCTCGCGACGGACCGGTACTTTGGGGCGCTGCTGGACGAGGATGGCGGCCATCTGCATCCACTCAACTATGTGCTGGGCCTGAGTGCGGCGGCGGTCGAGGCGGGGGTGACGATCTATGAGGAGTCCCGCGTGACCGAGGTGGTGGATGGCAGCAAGCCCGTGGTCAAAACCGAGGATGGCACCGTGACGGCGGAGTATGTTGTTCTCGCGGGCAACGCCTATCTTGGCGATCTCAGCAAGTCCCTCGCGGCGAAGATCATTCCCGTCGATACCTGCATCATCGCGACCGAACCGCTCGGCGCGGCGCGGGCGAAGAGCCTGATGATGACCGAAGCCTGCGTCTCCGATACGAACTACAATCTCGATTATTTCCGTCTCTCGGCGGATAACCGGCTGCTGTATGGCGGACGGGACAAACTGGTCAGCGGACGCAAGATGGCCGGGACGGCGCTGAAGGACAATATGCTGGCGACCTTCCCCCAGCTGGATGACGTGAAGGTCGAGTATATCTGGGGCGGTCGGGTTGCGGTCACGCGCAACTTGCTGCCCGATGTCGGGCGCTGGGGAAATATTTATTACGCCCATGGATATTCCGGGCAGGGCGTGCCGCTGTCCGCCATTGCCGGCCGTGTCATCGGGGAGGCGATTGCCGGGGATGCCGGGCGCTTCGATGTGTTCGCGCGCATCCCGCACAAGCCCTTTCCGGGCGGAACGGCACTCAGGGTGCCGCTTCTGTCGCTTGCCCGGCTTTATTACGAGTTCCGCGACGCCTTATGAGCGGAGCGGTACCCGGCGGATCACCACATCGATCACAAAGTCATGCAGACAGCGTCCGCGCGGATTAAAGAGGGACACCAGCAGGATAAAGGACGAGGTCGCGGCAATACTGAGATAGAAGACAACCGCATGCACGAAGGCGATGAGATAGTCCGGCGGCCCGCCCGCGAGGCGTTCCAGCCGGATATTCATGAACCGCATGCCAAGGGTGGCGCTGCCCGGTCCGCCGACCAGCAAGGTATGATAGGAGAGCGGGATCAGCGCGAGAATAAGCACTAATAGCGGTGTCAGCACGCCAAAGCTGATAATACCGAGGATCGTGGCAACGAAGGTCGCCGCGACGGAGATCACGGCGATACAGACCACATCAATGGCATAGGCAAAAACGCGGCGCAGGCGGATTGATTCAAAATCATCGGGATTGAAAGCCCTCGCGCCGGTCCTGCGGTCGGTGTTCTGACCTTCCAGCGATCCAAGTTCAATCATCGGGCCATCGGATTTGTTCATGAATGGACAGTTCCTTTGTGAGTATAGAAACAACTGGTATCAGTCATAGGAAGTAAATGGTACTTGTTGGATTAAATACAATAAGACATAAACTCGTCCTGGGCGCGCCAGACATACCAACTGTTGTGAAGGATTGAACAATGGCGTCGAGATCTTTTCTCATTCTGATCCTTGCGGGCGGCCTGATCAGCCTGATCGCCATGGGGTCGCGTGCGGCCTTCGGCCTGTTTCTGGAGCCGGTTTCATCGGAATTCGGCTGGGGGCGGGAGGTTTTCGGCCTTGCCCTGGCCATCCAGAATATCGTCTGGGGTCTGTCACAGCCCTTTGCGTCCGCCATCGCCGATAAATACGGCTCCGGTCGGACGCTGGTCGTCTCCGGCATTGTCTATGCGGCGGGCCTGTTCCTGATGGCCAACACCGGCAGCGCCACGGAACTTCACCTCTCTGCCGGATTGATGATCGGCCTTGGCCTCTCAGGCACCGGTTTCGGTGTTGTCATCGGCTCCGTTGGCCGCGCGGTGCCGGATGAAAAACGCTCCATGGCGCTTGGTATTGTGGGTGCCTCGGGCAGCCTCGGGCAGTTCCTCATGGTTCCGCTCGGTCAGGCGTTCCTCGCGGAATATGGCTGGTCGATGGCGCTGGTGTTGATTGGCTGTTGCGCATTGCTGATGATCCCGGCGTCGGCCTGGGTAACGGGCAAGGCGGAAGACAGCGCCGCCGCCGGTGCCGCCAGTCTTTCCTCCGCAGTGCGGGAGGCCGCGGGCAACGGCAGTTACTGGCTGCTGTTCTTCGGCTTTTTCGTCTGCGGTTTTCATGTGACCTTCGTTGCCGTGCATCTGCCTGCCTATATCGTCGATCAGAATGTCGATGCGAAATACGGGGCGATCGCGCTTTCAGTCGTCGGGCTCTTTAACGTTATCGGCTCGCTCGCCTCGGGCTATCTCGGCGGTAAATATTCTAAGAAATATCTCTTAAGCGCGTTCTATTTTGCCCGCGCCGCCCTGTTTCTCGCCTTTATCCTTGTCCCGATCAGTCCGCTCACGATTATTCTCTTTGCCGGCATACTGGGTCTTCTCTGGCTGTCGACCGTGCCGCTCACCTCCGGGCTGGTCGCGGTGATGTTCGGCCCGAAATATATGACGACGCTTTTCGGGTTCGTCTTTTTCGGTCATCAGATCGGGGCCTTCCTCGGCGCCTGGATCGGCGGCGTCGCGTTCGATCTCTATGGCTCCTACGATATCGTCTGGTGGATGAGTGTTGCGCTCGGCATTTTCTCGGGCATCATCCACTGGCCGATCCGGGAGAATATGGCGGTACCGCGTGCCGCGGCGGCGGGTTAGCAACGGCATGGCGCTTGCGCGGTTCAGGGAGAGATCACCGGTTCTCGGCGCCCTCGCCATTCAGGCGGTAGTGTTCGGCGTCCTCTATCTGCTCCGCCCGTTCGCGGAACAGGCGATGGGGATGCCCGTTCCGCTCCTCTGGGTGATGCTGGCGCAGGGGGTGCTGGCCGGGATCGTCAGCCGCGGGTTCCGTTTCTCCCTGCCGTGGGTGGTCGGGCAGGTGATTGCGCCGCCCTTGCTCGTGTTTGCGCTGGCGCTCGATCTGCCGGGATGGGTGTTTCCGGTCATCCTGTTGCTGCTGGTGCTGGTGTTCTGGAATGTGGCGGGCAACCGCGTGCCGCTGTATCTGACCAACCGCCGAACGTCCGACGCTCTTCTGAAACTGCTGCCGCGCGGCAAACCCGTTCATTTTGTCGATCTCGGAAGCGGTCTCGGCGGTACGCTGCACTATCTTGCGAAGGCCGCGCCGGACAGCCGGTTTACCGGACTTGAGACGGCGCCGCTGCCCTTCGCGCTCTCCTGGCTGCGGGGCAAGCTCGGTGGCGGTGGTAATCTCGATTTCCGGTTTCGCGATATCTTCAAAGAGGATCTGGGTCAGTATGACCTTGTGTATTGTTTCCTCTCCCCGGTGCCAATGGCGCGGCTCTATGACAAGGCGCGGGCCGAGATGAAGCCCGGCAGCCTGTTCATCAGCAACAGCTTTGCCGTGCCGGACCAGAAACCCCATCGCGTCGTCACCGTCAAGGACGGTCGGAGGACGAAGCTGCTCATCTGGAAGATGTAACGAGCCGCTACTTCAGGTTCGCGGGCAGGACCGGCGTCTCGCGCAGCAGGATAATGCTGATCCGGCGGTTGCCGGGGTTGGATGGATCGTCGGTGATCATCGGGTCCGTATCGGCGCGCCCCGCGACCCTCTCTATGCGTTCCGGATCGAGCCCGGCATCCAACAGGGCGCGGCGGCTGGCATTGGCGCGGTCGGAGGACAGCTCCCAGTTGGAATAGGTGCCGCCGCTGAAGGACGCGCTGTCCGTATGGCCGCTGATGGAGAGGCTGTTCGGCAACTCCTCGATGGATTTGGCGATCATGCCGACAAGGTTCTTGATCTTCGGCGTGATCGTCGCGCTGCCGCTTTCGAACATGCTTTCGTTGAACTGGTCGACAATCTGGATGCGAAGGCCCTCGGGCGTCATGTCGATGATGACGTGATCCTTGAGGCCCGACAGTTCCGGGTCCTTGTTGATGGCTTGTCGAATCTGGTCGCGGGCCTGCTCGAAACTCATTTCCTCGATTTTTCGCAATTTTTCAAGCAGTTCCGCTTCTTCCAGCTCCCGGGCCTCCCGGGCCTCCTTGCCTTCATTCTTCTTGCCCTGTTCGGGCGGAGAAATGCTGGAAACGACAGAGGGCACACCGAGGTCGGATATGCGGGAGCCTTCGGTCTGCATGCTGGTGCCACCCATGACGCCACCGGCGCCGGACTGGCTGATGCTGGCGGTTGTCGGGGCGAAGTAGTCGGAGAGACCTTCCTTCTGTTCCGTTGTCGTCACATTGAGCAGCCACAGCAGCAGGAAGAACGCCATCATCGCGGTCACGAAGTCGGCATAGGCGACCTTCCAGGCGCCGCCATGGTGACCATGACCGCCTTTCTTGACCTTCTTGACGATTATCGGGGCGACATCATCCGCCATGGGAACCTCTTAACCTACCGGGACGCATGTCAGACGGTCGGGGCTTCATTACAGGCTTCTTCCACCTCGAGGAAGGAGGGGCGCTCGTGGTTGTACAGGGTCTTGCGCGCAAACTCGACCGAGACGGCCGGGGCGTAGCCCTGCAAATGGGCGAGCAGTCCCTGCTTCATGCATTCAAAATATTTGGTGTCCGCATCGGCGAACTGTTCCAGGTTCTTGCCCATGGGGGAGAACAGGCCATAGGCGACGAAAATGCCGAAAAAGGTACCGACCAGCGCGGCGGCAATCAGCCCGCCGAGAATTTCGGGCGGCTCGGCGATCGAGCCCATGGTAACGATCACACCCAAGACGGCGGCCACGATACCGAAGGCGGGCAAGGCTTCACCCAGTGACGTGACGGCGCCGGAAATCGCATGCCCCTCGTTATGATGGGTTTCGATATCCTGATCCATCAGGGCTTCCAGCTCATGCGGATTTTCAGTCCCCATGGTCATCAGCCGAAGATAGTCGCAGATGAAATCCACCGCGTGATGGTTCTTGGAAAAGGCCGGGAAATGCTGGAACAGCTCGCTCTCATGCGGGTTCTCGATATGCGGCTCCAGCGCGATCATGCCCTTGGTCTTGGACAGCTTGAACAGCGCATAAAGCAGGGTCAGCAGTTCGGTATAGGCCTTCTTGTCATGGGGCGAGCCCTTGACCAGCTTGCCCATGGATTTCAAAAACCCGAAGATCACCCATTTCGGATTGGCCTGCAGAAAAGCACCCGCGGCGGCGCCGAGGATGATCAGGAATTCGAGAGGCTGAAACAGCACGGCGAAACTGCCGTGCGGCGCATAGCCACCGGCCACGGAGCCGAATGTCACAACAATACCAATAATCCAAAACATTCTTACACAGACATCCTTACGGGTTTCATCCAAGGAATTAGACAGGGATTTTGACCTGAAAATGGTTAATAAAGCGTGTGTAATTTTAGGAAGTTTTTAAAGAGGGGCGGGGACTTGCGGCTTCTTATATATATTCTGCCAAGGCTTTAGGGATCAGAAAATTAATGATTTTGACAATCATTTGTGGGAAAGTGCCGCCAATCTTAGGTAAGGCGTATTTTGACGGCAGGTATTGATTAGGCATGAGTTTTGACGCCAGAGAATTCAGGAACGCCCTTGGCTGTTTCGCCACGGGCATCACAGTTGTCACCTCGCGGAGCGCGACGGACGAACCGCTCGGCGTGACCGTGAACTCCTTCAGTTCCGTCTCCCTCGATCCGCCGCTGGTGCTGTTCAGCCTTGCCCATGTCGGCGGTCATTGTCAGGAATTTCTCGCCAGCGGAAAATTCGCCGTCAATATCCTGACCCCGGACCAGCGCCATCTCTCCGACCGCTTTTCCATGGCCCATGACGACCGCTTCGACGGCATCGACCATTATATTGGAGAGAATGGCTGCCCGGCGTTTGCAGACAGCCTTGCCGTTTTCGAATGCGAAACCTACGCCGTTCATGAGGCGGGGGACCATGCCGTCTTCATCTGCCGGGTGACCAATGTCATTATGGGGGAGGAGAACAAGGCGCTGCTGTTCCACAAGGGCCAGTATCACGATCTCTAGCCGGTAAATTCCGCCAGCCGAAAAATAACAGACGGGGTCTTTCGCGTCACGTCGCGAGAGGGTACAACGGACAGGTGTTTTTTCAGGGAGGCGATAGAAAATGGCAAAAAAGGCAGCGTTCATTGGGCTTGGCGTGATGGGATATCCGATGGCGGGCTTTCTGCAGAAGGCCGGCTATGACACCACCGTCTACAACCGGACGGGCGCAAAGGCGGAAAAATGGGTTGCCGAATATGGCGGGAGCCATGCCGATACCCCGGCGAAGGCCGCAGAGGGCGCCGATTTCGTCATGGTCTGCGTCGGCAATGATGACGACCTCAGGAGCGTCGTCCTTGGAGAGACCGGCATTCTCGCCACCATGAAATCCGGCTCGGTCTTTGTCGATCACACAACCGCCTCGTCCGAGGTGGCCGTTGAACTTGCCGCCATTGCGAAAGAGAAGGGCGTCGGTTTTGTCGATGCGCCGGTCTCCGGCGGTCAGGCCGGGGCGGAGAACGGCAAGCTGACGGTGATGTGCGGCGGCGCGGAAGAGGATTTCAATCGCGCGAAGGAGCCGATCGCCGTCTATTCCCAAGCCTGCATGCTGATGGGTGGCGTTGGCGCGGGGCAGCTCACCAAGATGGTCAACCAGATTTGCATCGCCGGGGTCGTTCAGGGCCTCTCGGAGGGCATTCACTTTGCCGAGAAGGCGGGCCTCGACGCGGAAAAGGTGATCGAGGTGATTTCCAAGGGTGCGGCGCAAAGCTGGCAGATGGAAAACCGCTACAAGACGATGATCGCCGACAAGTTCGACTATGGTTTCGCCGTCGACTGGATGCGCAAGGACCTCGGGATATGCCTCAAGACAAGCGACCAGATCGGCGCCAGCCTGCCGAACACGGCGCTGGTCGATCAGTATTATTCCGACATCCAGAATATGGGCGGGAATCGCTGGGATACCTCCAGCCTGATCAAGCGGCTGCGCAAGCTCGCCGGTTAGCCGAGCGGCGCGGCGAGGGAGAGTGACCAGTACCGCGTGACGCTCGCATCCTCTGGCTCGACCGGGGAAATACCGAGGCCGACATCGCAGACCTTGTCATTCAGGATATTGGCGCGGTGCGGCGGGCTGTCCATCCACATCTTAACTACGCCGGCCGCATCCACCGCGCCAAGGGCGACATTCTCCGCGGCGGTGGAGAAGCTGTAGCCTGTCGCGCGGATCCGCTCATCGAAGGTCGACCGGTTCTTGCCCATATGCGAAAGGGCTTGTTTTTGGTCCATGAATTCCGCATGTTGCTGGGCGGTTTGCATGAGAAGGCTGTTCGGGGTGAGAGCGGGCAGGTTGGCCTTCGTCCGCTCCGCATTCAGACAATCAATAACGTCGGTGATGAGACTCAAGAGTTAGCTCCGATCCGGTGATAAAAGTTTCAGTGATAAAGACGCGCGTCCTTGCGCATTTGTGAGGAATTTCGGCCATGACGAATAAAAAGATACCGCTGAAACCCGAAACTTTGACGGCACAAGCCATGGGCTGGCTCGATCCGGCGCATAAGTCGCTTATTCCCGGCATTTTCCCTGGCACCACCTTCGAGCGCGAGGCGGATGGCAGCTATGCGGCGGGGCGCGTCTATACCCGCGATCACAATCCCGGCTATGACCAGCCCGAGGAACTGCTCCGTCATCTTGAAGGCGGCAAAGAGGCGCTTCTTTTCTCATCCGGTATGTCGGCGGCGCTCGCCGTGGTGCAGGCGCTTCGCCCCGGCGATCACATGATCGCGCCCGAGGTGATGTACTGGAGCTTTCGCAACTGGCTGCTGAGTGTGGGGCGGGAATGGGGACTTGAAGTAACTTTTGTGCCGAACGGCGATCTTGAGGCGCTCGCGGCGGCGGTTGTTCCCGGCAAGACGAAGCTGCTGTGGCTGGAAACCCCGGCCAACCCGACCTGGGTCGTGGATGATATTGCGGCCTGGGCGAAAGTGGCGAAGGACGCCGGGGCGCGTCTTGCTGTCGACAACACGGTGGCGACGCCGCTGCTCACCAATCCGCTCAAGCTCGGCGCCGATATCGTCATGCATTCGGCGACGAAATATCTCAATGGCCATTCGGATGTGCTGGCGGGGGCGCTGGTCACGTCGGCGGATGATGCGTTCTGGGCGCGGGTCAAGGTGAACCGCAGCGCGGGCGGCGCCATTCCGGGGCCATTCGAAGCCTGGCTACTGCTCCGTGGCATGCGGACCCTGCATCTTCGGGTCGCGCGCGCCAGCGAAAGCGCCCTCGCCATCGCCCGGCATTTCGAGGGGCGGGCGGGCATCCGCGCGGTGCTCTATCCGGGGCTTGCCTCTCACGCCGGGCATGACATTGCAACGCGGCAGATGAACGGCGGCTTCGGCGGCATGCTCAGCCTTTGTATCGAGGGCGGGGAGACGGCGGCAATGGCCGTTGCGGCGCGGCTGCAACTCATCAAGCGGGCAACCTCGCTCGGCGGGGTCGAAAGCCTCGTCGAGCATCGCGCGAGTATCGAGGGCGCGGGTACGCCCTGCCCAAAGGACCTGTTGCGGCTTTCCATCGGAATTGAACATGTGGATGACCTGATCCGGGATATCGATCAGGCGCTGGACGGGAGGAACAGCTAATGAAACGCTCAATCATTGTGACCGGGGCAAGCCGGGGCATCGGCCGATCCATCGCGCTGAAGGCGGCGGAAAAAGGCTATCAGGTCTGCGTCAACTACAAGGGCGCGGCGGACAAGGCGGAGGCTGTCGTCCGCGAGATCGAGGCGGCGGGCGGCACCGCCATCGCGGTGCAGGCCGATATGGCGGTGGAGGCGGATATCCTTCGGATGTTCGAGACCGTCGATCGGGAGCTGGCCCCGCTCGGCGCGCTGGTGAACAACGCCGGGATTGTCGACCGGGCGGCACCGGTTGCGGATATGAGCCTTGACCGGCTGGAGCGCATGTTCTCCACCAATATCACCGGGCCGTTCCTCTGCGCGCGGGAGGCGGTGAAGCGCCTTTCCACGGCGCGCGGCGGTCCGGGCGGGGGGATCGTCAATATCTCCTCCGTTGCGGCGAAGCTCGGCAGTCCCAATGAATATGTCGATTATGCCGCCTCCAAGGCCGCGATCGATGCCATGACCATCGGGCTTTCAAAGGAGGTCGCGAATGAGGGAATCCGCGTCAATGCGGTGCGCCCCGGTGTGATCTATACGGATATCCACGCAAGCGGTGGGGAGCCGGATCGGGTCGACCGGGTGAAATCTATGGTGCCGATGCAACGCGGCGGCGAGGCGGAGGAGATTGCCGATGCGGCGCTCTGGCTGCTGTCGGACGAGGCGTCCTACGTCACCGGCGCGCTTCTGGATGTGTCCGGTGGGCGCTAGCCTCAGCCCTGCAAATTCTTCGCGGCCTCAACGGCGAAATAGGTGAGGATGCCGTCGCAGCCCGCCCGCTTGAATCCGAGCAGGCTTTCCATGACGACTTTCTCCCGGTCCAGCCAGCCGTTGTTCGCAGCGGCGGCCAGCATGGCGTACTCGCCCGAGACCTGATAGGCGAAGGTCGGCAGGCCGAACTCGTCCTTTACCCGGCGGCAGATATCGAGATAGGGCATGCCCGGCTTGACCATGACCATGTCCGCCCCCTCGTTGATGTCCATCGCCACCTCGCGCAGCGCCTCGTCCGTGTTGGCGGGGTTCATCTGGTAGGTGCGCTTGTCGCTGGTGCCGAGATTGCCGGTCGAGCCGACCGCATCGCGGAAGGGCCCGTAAAAGCCGGAGGCGTATTTCGCCGCATAGGACATGATGGCGGTGTTGACATGACCCTCGCGTTCCAGCTCGGCACGGATGGCGCCGATACGGCCGTCCATCATGTCGGAGGGGGCAATGATATCGCAGCCCGCCTCGACCTGGTTAAGGGTCTGGCCGATCAGCACATCGATCGTTGCGTCATTGACCACATAGCCGTTTTCGACAAGGCCGTCCTGCCCGTGGACGGTGAAGGGGTCGAGCGCCACATCGCAGAGGATGCCCATATCCGGCACCGCATCCTTGATCGCCCGGATCGCCTTGCAGATGATGTTGTTCTTGTTGAGCGCCTCGCGCCCGTCATCGGTCTTGAGCGACTGGTCGATTGCGGGGAACAGCGCGATCACCGGAATACCGAGATCGAACGCCTCCTTCGCGGCAACGACAAGCAGGTCGGTGCTGAGCCGTTTCACCCCCGGCATGGACGGGATGTCAACGGCAAGGTCCTCTCCCTCATGCACGAAAACCGGCCAGATCAGATCATTGGGGCTCAGCGCATTCTCGGCGACCAGCCGTCGGGACCAGTCGGATTTGCGAACCCGGCGCAGCCGTGTTGCGGGAAAATGGGGCGCAAGGGTTTTCATAGGGTCTTGTCCTGCTTTTTGCGGTTGTTCAGGGTAATTTCGCGCATATTATCCTTATGGGCGCCGGGTCGCAAATGTTTAGGTCCGGAATCTAAACCTAACGGGCGTTTGCCTAATCATTGACAGCCCCCGCGCAAGGTCGTATCAACAGGGATCAGAAGAATGAGGCAATAACCCATGGACTTTAACTTATCGGAAGACCAGGCCGCCTTTCAGGACATGGCCCGCAGCTTTGCTGCCGATATCTTCGCCCCCAACGCAGAGAAATGGGATGAGGAGAAAATTTTCCCCGTCACCGAAATGCGCCAGGCGGCAGAACTTGGTTTCGCAGGAATATATGTCGGCGAGGAGCATGGCGGCTCGGCGTTGACCCGGCTCGACGCGGCGATCATTTTTGAAGAGCTGGCATCTGGCTGCCCCTCGACCGCGGCCTTTATCTCTATCCATAACATGGCGAGCTGGATGATCGACCGGTTCGGCTCCGATACGGTGCGGGAGAAGTTCCTGCCAAAGCTAACGACGATGGAACATTTCGCGAGCTATTGCCTGACGGAACCGGGCTCGGGCTCGGATGCGGCGGCGCTCCGCACCAAGGCGGTGCGCGACGGCGATCATTATGTGCTGAACGGCGGCAAGGCCTTCATCTCCGGTGGCGGCAAGGCGGATGTCTATGTGACCATGGTCCGCACCGGCGATGACAGCCCGAAGGGGATCAGCTGTATCGCCGTGCCGGCGGATGCGCCCGGCATCAGTTTCGGCGCGCAGGAACGCAAGATGGGCTGGAATTCCCAGCCGACGGCGCAGGTCCTCTTCGACGATTGCCGGGTGCCGGTGGAAAATCTCGTCGGCAATGAGGGCGACGGCTTCAAGATCGCGATGATGGGCCTTGATGGCGGTCGGCTCAACATCGGCGCCTGCTCCATCGGCGCGGCGCGGGCGGCGCTGGAACTGGCACAAGGCTATACCGCCGACCGCAAGCAGTTCGGCAAGCCTGTTGGCAGCTTTCAGGCGGTGCAGTTCCGCCTTGCGGACATGGCGACGGAGCTGGAGGCGGCACGGCTGATGATCCGGCAGGCGGCGGCAAAACTGGATGCAAAGGACCCGGAAGCCACGCTCTATTGCGCGATGGCCAAACGATTTGCGACTGATGTCGGCTTCAATGTCTGTAACGAGGCGTTGCAGCTTCATGGCGGCTATGGCTATTTGCGGGATTTCCCACTGGAACGGCTGGTCCGCGATACCCGCGTGCACCAGATACTGGAAGGCACCAACGAGATCATGCGCGTGGTTATCGCGCGCAAGCTGGCAGACGGGCAGGGAAGGCAGTAAGCTATGAGTACAGAAGAGGAAATCCTGTTCGAGGTGACGGGCGCCATTGGCCTTGTCACCCTTAACCGGCCCAAGGCGCTGAACGCGCTGACCCATGAAATGTGTCTCGCCCTTAAAGAGCAGCTGCAGGAATGGGAGACGGACGAGAACGTGCGCGCCGTGCTCGTCGAGGGGACCGGGGAAAAAGCCTTCTGCGCCGGTGGCGATATCGTCAAGCTCTATAACGAGGGCAGGAGCGGCGGCGACTATCCCTATAACTTCTACCGCGACGAATACCTCCTCAATCTCGCGGTCAAGCATTTCAAGAAGCCCTATATCGCGCTGATGGACGGCATCGTCATGGGCGGCGGGGTCGGCGTCTCGGTCCATGGCAGCCATCGCATCGCGACGGAGCGCACCCTGTTCGCCATGCCCGAGACCGGCATCGGCCTGTTCCCGGATGTCGGCGGCACTTACTTCCTGCCGCGGCTCGCCGGAGAACTCGGCATGTATCTCGGCCTGACGGGGGCGCGGCTGAAAGCGGCGGATGCGGTCTATAGCGGCATTACGCCGGTCTATATCGAAACTGAAAAGCTCGATGACCTCAAGGGTGCGCTGGCCGGTCATCGCTTTGGCGCGAACGCCCATGAAGAGGTCGATGCGCTGCTTGCCCGTTTTGCGGGCGATCCCGGCGCGGCGCCGATTGCCGAGGTGGCATCCATAATCGATGCGCATTTCGCCAATCCGTCGGCGGTGGCGATCCTCGCAAGCCTGGAAGGCGATCCGGACCCCTGGGCGCAGAAAACCGCCGAGACCCTGCGCACGAAGTCTCCGACCAGCGTCAAGCTCGCCTATCAGCAGCTCCGTCGCGGCGCAAAGCTCGATTTCGATGACTGCATGCGGCTCGAATTCCGCATGGTGGGCCGGGTGATCCAGGGCGTTGATTTCTATGAGGGGACCCGCGCCGTCGTCATCGACAAGGACCAGTCGCCGAAATGGAAACCGGCGACGCTGGAAGAGGTAAGCGATGCGGAGATCGAGGCCTATTTCGCCCCGCTCCCCGGCGGCGAGCTGTTCTAGCCTGCCCGCCTACCAGAGCGGCTTATCCAGCCCTTCAAGCAGAACAAACTGCCCTTCGGCGGCGTCCTTGCGGGCGTCGCGCGCCTTGCCATATTCCGGGCTGTCATAGAAGGCCTTCGCCGCCGCCATATCCGGGAATTGCAGCAGCACGACCCGGCGGGTCTCCTCCGGTCCCTCAACCGTTTCCATGGCGCCGCCGCGCGTCAGATACTGCCCGCCATATTTTTTAATGGCGATCGGCGCGAGAGATTTATAGACTTCATACTGTTCCGGGTCCTTCACGGTAATCCGGGCGATGACATAGGCGGCCATTGATCGTTCCTTTCCGGGGGTCTGGCGTCAGAAGAACAATAAGGGAAAAAACCATGAGCTACAAATATGTTTCGGTCGAGAAAAAGGGCCGCATCGCCACCGTGCGTTTTGATCGCGGGATTGACGTGAACGCCATGTCGGTCGAGCTGATGAAGGAACTGCTGGCCGTCGCCCGCGCCTTCGAGGGGGACACGGAGACAAACGCCATCATCCTCACCGGCAATGCGAAAAACTTCACCGTCGGGTTCGATCTCAAGGACGCGGCGCTGAAAGAGCGGATGGAGGCCGGGCTCATGGACAAGAAGGAGATGCTCGCCGTCGGCCCGCGCATGTGCAAGGCGTGGGAGGAACTGGCGCCGATGACCATCGTCGCGGTGGAGGGATACTGCATCGGCGGCGGGGTCGCGCTCAGCGTCGCCTGCGATATGCGCATAGCCGGACGGAGCGCCAAATTCTACGTGCCCGAGATCAAGAACGGCATGAATATGAGCTGGCAGTCCGTGCCGCGCATGGTCAATCTCATCGGGCCGGCGCGCACCAAGCAGCTCTGCATCATCGCCGACATCATCGGCGCCGAGGAGGCCGCGAAATGGGGCCTGGTCGAGGAACTGGCGGAGGATGGCGGCGCCTATGCGCTCGCCCTTGAATATGCGGAGAAAATCGCCGCCCGCCCGCCGCTCCCCGTCCGCATGATCAAGCAGGGCGCCTCCGTCGCGGCCGGCGCGCTCAACCACGCGGTGAGCTTTATGGACATCGACCAATACGCCCTCACCAACGCCTCCGAAGACTATGTCGAGGGCATCCAGGCCTTCCTCGAAAAACGCGACCCCGAGTTTAAGGGGCGGTGAGGGGGTGAGTTGACTAGCTGACGATTAGTGTCTGGAAATGGAAAAGCAGCTTTAAATAGGATTTACTTTTATGAAATTCTAATATATAATACAAGCCAAGGTAGATTCTAATAGCGATTTGGGGATTGCTTTGAATAACCCGTCTACACCCGTTAAGTGCGAGAAAATGTATAATGCTGGTATGACATGTACACAGCATAGAGATGATCAAGACTCACTGATTATTGAGAAAATTCCATTTTTAAAGCGTCTTTGGATAATATTTCTCGGTGGAGTCGTTGCTATCGTAGCCCAAATGATGGTTAAAGGGCATCTCTCATATGATAAGCTAAAATTATCAGATAATAAAGAAGGCCTATTGGTAGGCTCAATACCTTTGCTTTTCGTGTGCTTAGTCATGAGTTATTTTGCCGCTCACGCTAAAGAAACAAGCATTGGTAAATACGCGCTAACCGGAATTGGGGGTATGGCGGTTATTGGCGGCGTGGGTTTGGAGTTCATTTTAGCACAATTATTTAAGTAAATTTGAAAGCAGATATGAATTCATATAGGAACATTGCTTTGAAAAAAATGCTTCCAGTTATTTTCGCCCTAATGTTGTCGTGGGTCACTACCGACGCAGTTGCAGAAGAAGGGACTGTTTTAGATTTAACAAGTCCTTACATGCGCGATGCGGCTGCAATTTATCAGCCCCATGGAACATGGAGGCAGCTAAAATATCTTGCGGCAGTATATGCAAAGCCGAGCGAGTTGACCAATGTGGATATTTCTTACTTTTATCCCGTTTCAGAAGTTAGTGGCGATATTGTAGAGGCTTTGCAAATTGCAGGAAAGTTGCACGGAGTTGGGTACGGTGTTCAATTGCAAGACGGAAATACCGTCGTATATTCTCCAAATGTAGCGAATAGTATAACTGAAAAGATAGCTATGAATTTAAATAATTCCATCAACATTGTTAGTAGTGAGAGAATTCCAGAATTAGAAAAGCTGATGAAAGATTCTGGCGTTTCAGTAGCAGTAATAAGCAATTGGAACGACAAAGTTTGGACGGCCAGTGAGACGCCGCAACTTATTGATTATATTATTGAAAATTCGGATAAAAGCACAATAAATAAGTAAGCAGACTTTTGTTTGTAAAAAAATCTTAATGCAGGGACGGAAATGCTGTCATTTTGTAATTAAGAACAGTAAAACACTCCCATGACACTCCGCCGTAAAATATTTCGTTGGCTTGCTGCCCTTGTGATGCTCTTTGTGGTGATCCCTTTTACGGGGATTTATTTTGCGCAAGGGGCGATTGTGTTTCCCGTGCCCAAGAGGGACGGGGCGCCGCGGCCCGATGGCGGGTTCGAGGCGGTGACGATCTCGACCCCCGACGGGGAGCGGCTCAACGCCTTCTACCATCCGCCGGGCGAGAAGAAGGCGAGCATCCTCGTCTTTCATGGCAATGCCGAGACGGCGATTAACCAGATCGGGCGCGGCAAGATCCTCTCCGATGCTGGTTTCGGCGTGCTGCTCGTCGAGTTTCGCGGCTATGGCGGCAGCACCGGCACGCCGACGGAGGCGGGGGTGATCACGGACGGGCTCGCGTCCTATGATTTCCTGAAAGGTGAGACGGAGGGGCCGATCGGCATTCTCGCCCATTCGCTCGGCACCGGGGCGGCGCTCCCCGTCGCGGAAGCGCGGGAGGTGTTTGCGGTGGCGCTCGAAAGTCCCTTCACCTCGCTCCTCGCCATCGCCCGTTATCGGGTCGGCTGGATGCCGGGCTTTGATTTCATGGTGCGATATCCCTTCCGCAATGACGAGATCATCGGCGATATCACCGCCCCGATCCTCATCATCCATGGCACGGAGGACAGGGTGATCCCCTTCGCGGAGGGGGAGAAGCTCGCGACCCTCGCGCCGCCCGGCACCGCCTTCATCAAGATCGAGGGCGCCGGCCATAACAATCTCGGCCAGCATGGCGACATGACGATCGTCCGCAAATTCTTCCAGAGGGAACTGGCCGCCGAGTAAGGCGGCCGTCCGGTTATTTCACATAGGCGTCGCGGAGTTTGCGCATGCCTTTCAGCCAGCGGTCATAGTCGCCCGCTTTTCGCATGATATATTCGCGGACCTGCGGATGGGGGAGGATGAGGAATTCCTCCTTGTCCATGGTGTCGACCACGCAATCGGCGAGCTGTTCCGGCTCCAGCACCCCGTCGACCGAGGCAACGCCGTCAAGGCGGCTGGCCGTCATCGCCGTGCGCACGGACTGCGGGCAGAGGACGGAGACGCAGATGCCCTTGTCGCCATAGCGGATCGAGAGGGTCTCGGCGAAGGCGACCGCCGCATGTTTCGTGGTGGCGTAGGTGGCGCTGTCGACCTGGGAGAGCAGCCCGGCGGCGGAGGCGGTGTTGACCAGATAGCCGCCGCCGTTCGCAATCATCTTCTTCACCACCGCGCGGGCGGCATAGACATGGGCCATCACATGGATATCCCAGTTGAGCTGCCAGATATCGTCCTCGGTTTCCTCCCATCCGTAGCGGGCGATCCCGGCGTTGGAGACGAAGATGTCGATGGGGCCGAACGCCTCCTCCGATTTCGCCACGACATTCTGGATATCGGCTTCGCGTGCGACATTGCAATGCACCGCCAGGCCGTTCACCGATTTCGCCACCTCGTTGAGCGGCCCTTCCTGCATGTCGGCGACGGTAATGCCCTTCGCCCCCTCCGCATGGAAGCGCTCCGCCAATGCCTTGCCAATGCCGCTTGCCCCGCCCGTGATGACGATATTCTTGCCCGCAATTTTCATCTTTTCCTCCCGCAGCTTATTGCTGTTCTGGTTTGTCAGGAGGTGATTGTGGCGTTATTTCACGCGCCGGTAAAGGACTGAATGCCGGTCTGGGCGCGGCCCAGGATCAGCGCATGCACATCATGGGTGCCCTCATAGGTGTTGACGGCCTCCAGATTCATGACATGGCGGATGACGTGATACTCGTCCGAGATGCCGTTGCCACCATGCATGTCGCGGGCAACCCGCGCGATATCAAGGGCCTTGCCGCAAGAGTTGCGCTTGATCAGCGAGATCATTTCCGGCGCCGCGCGGCCTTCGTCCTTCAGATGGCCGACGCGCAGGCAGCTTTGCAGGCCAAGGGAGATTTCCGTCTGCATGTCGGCGAGCTTCTTCTGGATGAGCTGGTTGGCGGCCAGCGGTCGGCCGAACTGCTTGCGGTCCATGGTGTATTGCAGCGCCGCCTGCCAGCAGAACTCCGCTGCACCAAGCGCGCCCCAGGCAATGCCATAGCGGGCGTTGTTGAGGCAGCCGAATGGACCGCCGAGGCCCTTGATATTGGGCAGCAGATTTTCTTCCGGCACGAAGACATTGTCCATGACAATCTCGCCGGTGATGGAGGCGCGCAAGCTGAATTTCCCCTCGATCTTCGGGGCGGAGAGACCCTCCATGCCTTTTTCCAGCACGAAGCCGCGGATCACGCCGTCATCGGTCTTGGCCCAGACGACGAAAACATCGGCGACGGGGGAGTTGGTGATCCACATCTTGGCGCCGCTGACGCGATAGCCGCCATCGACGGATTTCGCCCGTGTTACCATGGAGCCGGGGTCGGAGCCGTGATCGGGCTCGGTCAGGCCGAAGCAGCCGATCCACTCGCCGGTCGCCAGCTTCGGCAGGTATTTCTCGCGCTGCGCTTCCGTGCCATAGGCGTGGATGGGATGCATGACGAGGCTCGACTGCACGCTCATCATCGAGCGATAGCCGCTGTCGACCCGCTCCACCTCGCGCGCGACCAGGCCGTAGGATACATAGCCAAGACCCGCGCAGCCATACCCCTCGATCGTGGAGCCCAGCAGGCCAAGCTCGCCCATCTCGGTGAAGATCGCCCGGTCGAAGGTCTCATGGCGGTTCGCCTCCAGCACCCGCGCCATCAGCTTGTCCTGACAGTAATCACGGGCGGTATCGCGGACCAGCCGTTCCTCTTCGGTCAGCTGGTCATCCAGCAAAAACGGGTCTACGGGGTCAAAGACGGGTTTGGATGAGGCACTGCCCATGGGTATTCTCCAGCATTTAATAATTGTTTTTGGTCAAGGAGGTGACTTTTCCCCGTCTGTTTAGCCGTTTTGCGCTGCAACATCAATATGCTTCATGCTGATTTCGGCGATATGTGTTAGGCTCGGTATCAGTTTCATAAGGATCAGGCGGGCGGGACATGGCGTCGGAAGAGAGCAGGGGCGAATATATAGTCGAGTTCCAGCAGCATGGCGCGTCCGTCAAGGTGTCGGTGATCGACCCGGTAACGATGACCGAGGTGTCCATCGTCGGCCCGCGCTCCGCCGGTCAGGAGGAGTTGCAGCGCGCCGCCCTTGCGAAACTGCATTATGTAATGAAGAAGAAGGCGGGCGGCGCGAAACCGGACGACACGCCCGCGCAACCGCCGCAGAAAAAGCCCGGCATTATCGTCTAGAGTCCGTCTTTCCGCCGTCAGTGGGGATAGTTCTCCGGCTTCATGGGCAGGACCGTCTCGCCGCTGGCCAGGCGGTTGTCATCGACGATAATCTCGAACATCTGCAGCAGGATCTTGCTGAAATCGTCATGGGTCAACGGCGCGTCCGTGAGCGGGCGAAGCTGGGCCTCGTCAATATCGGAGTTTTTGCCGGCCCAGACGATGAAGGGAACATGGGTCTGGGCCTCCGGCGCGACCATATAGGGCATCCCGTGCAGGTAAACCCCCATTTCCCCAAGGGATTCGCCGTGATCGCTTAAATAGATCATCGATGTCTCATAACGATCCTGCTTGCTTTCCAGCAGTGAGATGACGGAATCGAGGAAGTAGTCTGTATAGAGGATGGTGTTGTCATAGGCGTTGATAATATCGGCATCGGCGCAGGTGCCCAGCTCTTTCGACTGGCAATCCGGGGTGAAGGCGGCAAACTCATCCGGGTAGCGTTTGAAATAGGCGGGGCCATGGCTGCCGATCTGATGCAGGACAATCAGGATATCGCCGTCCTGCCCCGCGATATACTCTTCCAGACCGCTCAACATGCCGATATCGCGGCATTCCTCCGCATCGCACACCGGGTTCCTGTCAGGATCGTTGAACCGTTCACTGGTCACCCGATCGGCGACGCCCTGCGATCCGGTATTGTTGTCGCGCCAGAGCACGGAAACGCCGGCTTTCGCCAGGACATCCAGCGTATTTTCCGTAAAGCCCGCGCGGTCGATGGCAAAATCCGACCGGTTGTCGAGGGAGAACATGCAGGGCAGGGACACGCCCGTCGAGGTGCCGCAGGACTGCATATTGCGAAAAGAGACCAGATGGTCACGCTTTGAGAGTTTCGGCGTGGTCTGGCGTTCATAGCCGTTGAGGCCGAAATGATCGGCGCGCGCCGTCTCCCCGATAACGACGATGACAAGTTCATGCGAGGCATCTTCCGGGGGAATGTTCGCCGACTTGACCCTAGCCTCGAACGTCGTGTCCAGCGTGCTGCCCGTGTCGACGGCGAGCTTGACCGCGGAGTAGATGGGATGGGTCGGATTGGTGAAATACCGGAGCGGCTTATGCTCGCGGAACAGGCTGGCGTAGCTGTCGCCGAACGGGGCGATGCTGAGCGCGGCGACAAGCAGGGAGAGAGCGGCGGTCCCGGCGAGCCTTCCCTGCCGTATCAGGATTCTCGACGGTTTGAGGGGAATAAGAAAAACCGCAATCGTCGGCACGGCGCCGAGCAGCATAACCCTGAGGACAAGGCCCCAGTTCAGCAGATCGAAGGCTTCATCCGTCGTGGTAACGAAAACATTCCGGATCATTTCCTTGTCGATGGCGATGCCGAGCGTGTCGCTGAAATACCCGGCGACCGATCCGGTGATCAGTAATATTGCCGCGACAATCCGCGTCGGCAGGAAGAAGCCGAGAATGGTGGCCATCAGCATGATGGCGCAGAGCAGTAGAACGCCCTGGGATATCAGAAAGGGCCAGTACTCACCGAAACTGTATATGGCGGCGGTCTGCTGGAAGAACTGGATATTCCCGGTGATCGCAAGAAAAGCGGAAACCGTCCAGAGCATGGTGCTTGGGCTTAAGGAGAAGCGTTGCTTCAAAATCTGGGGCATGACGATCACGCTATGTCAGGGCGGCATAAAAAAGGGACCGGAATTGACGCCGGTTGAACCCTTATATGATACTCTGACCCCTGCATACAAGCAGCATGCAAGCGGCATTATGACGCGCCGACCGGTTGTGGTCCGGCAACGTCATAAATTTTTTTTTATTCCGGCCGCTTTTTCGGTTTAGGCCGACTTTTTTTTGCGTCCGAGGCCGAATTCCTTGGCAAATTGCGACCGGCGCTTCGCATAAGCGGGGGCGACCATCGGATAGTCCGGGGGCAGATTCCACTTGGCGCGATAGTCGTCCGGAGTCATGTCGTAATTCGACCTGAGGTAGCGTTTCAGCATTTTCAGCTGCTTGCCGTCCTCAAGACAGACAAGATAGTCATTCTGTACGGATCGTTTAACGGGAACAGCGGGCTTAAGGTCTGATTCTTCAACCACTTGTTTGGAATCCAGTGATGAAAGCGACGTATAAACCGACTTGATGATTTCGACCAATTCTGAATTTTCAAGCTGGTTATTGCTGACATATGCGGCTGTAATATCCGCTGTCATCCTTAACAGCTCTTCCCGTTCAGATTGGGTTTGGGGAACCCCCTCGTTAGGTAAAGATTGTGCCATTTATTATAATTTCACTCATGTTTTGGTGCCGATAAGTAGTCTCTACATGTTATGAAATGACCTAAATGTCAATACTTGCAAATGCGAGTGAATAGGAAATTGATGTAAAAAATCACTGCTTTTTATGTACTCAGCAGGAAATATTGTGCAGTATCCGGCGTTGGATTGGTCAGCCAATAATTAAAAATCGAATCATTAGTTGCTGCCGGACATGGATTTCTGTCAATTCCTTAGAATAAATCCAGATTTAGTCAGAAAAAAGATTGGATAGTGATATTTTTTGGGCAATTTTAGAAATCGCTTGTATATAACAGGAAAGAAGATTTCGGATTTCTCTCGTGGAAGTTTACTTTGCGCGAGAATTTACATTGAACGGTTTAGGGCGGATGAGGGGATGGTGCCGGATTTCGGTATTGGAGCTCCTTTGGGATATGCCCGTAAAAAAGCTTCCCGAAAAAGGCTGTTTGGCACAGGGTTTTTCTAGGCAGTCCGGCCATCCTGTGCTATCCAACCGGCGCGAATTCCGCGCAGGGGCAAAATGCGGCGTCGAATATTGATTTTGCCGGTCTTCTGCGTGCGCGTGGCGATGGAAACCGGGCCGGATCGGGAGTGCATGTCCCCGGCGGCCCCCTCGGATTATCAGGTGACGCCGGGATTTCTGGTCTCAAGCTCCCGGCCCGAAATTAGGAGTTCTTTACAGATGACGATACAAAGTGCCGAGCTGGCCAGCTTCTTCAAGGCCGATCTTGAACGGAATGATCCCGATGTTTTTCGTGCCATCGGGCTGGAACTCGGACGTCAGCGGGACCAGATCGAGCTGATCGCCTCGGAAAATATCGTCAGCCCCGCCGTTATGGCGGCGCAGGGCTCGGTGCTCACCAATAAATATGCCGAGGGTTATCCCGGCCGCCGCTATTATGGTGGCTGCGAATATGTGGATATCGTCGAGGAACTGGCGATTGACCGCGCCAAGGAGCTGTTCGGCTGCGGTTTCGCGAATGTCCAGCCCAACTCCGGCTCGCAGGCCAACCAGGGCGCCTTTATGGCGCTGATCAAGCCGGGCGATACCATCCTCGGCTTGTCGCTCGCCGCCGGGGGCCACCTGACCCATGGCGCGGCGCCGAACCAGTCCGGCAAATGGTTCAACGCCGTGCAGTACGGCGTCAATAAAGAGACACACCAGATTGACCTTGATGAGGTCCGCGCCCTCGCCAGGGAACATCAGCCGAAAATGATCATCGCCGGCGGCTCCGCCTATCCGCGGCATATCGATTTCGCGACCTTCCGCCAGATCGCCGATGAGGTCGGGGCCTATCTGATGGTCGATATGGCACATTTCGCCGGGCTCGTCGCGGCGGGCGTGCACCCGAGCCCGTTCCCCCATGCGCATATCGTGACGACAACCACTCACAAGACATTGCGCGGCCCCCGTGGTGGCATGATCCTGACCAATGACGAGGCCATCGCCAAGAAAGTGAACTCAGCGATTTTCCCCGGCATTCAGGGCGGTCCGCTGATGCATGTGATCGCGGGCAAGGCCGTTGCCTTTGGCGAGGCGCTGACCCCGGCGTTTAAGACCTATGCCGCGCAGGTGGTGGAAAATGCCGCCGTGCTCGCGAAAACGCTGGTCGGGCATGGCTTCGATATCGTCTCCGGCGGCACCGACACCCATGTGATGCTGGTCGATCTCCGGCCGAAGAAGCTTACCGGCAATATCGCCGAGCATGCGCTTGAAAATGCCAACATCACCTGCAACAAGAACGGCATTCCGTTTGATCCGGAAAAGCCGATGGTGACCTCCGGTGTCCGCCTCGGCACCCCGGCGGCGACAACCCGCGGCTTCGGCACGGCGGAATTCACGAAAGTCGGCGATCTGATCGCCGAAGTCCTTGACGGGCTGGCCGCAAATCCGGAGGATAACGCCACCGTGGAGGAAAAAGTACGCAAGGAAGTCAAGGCCCTGTGTGACGCATTCCCTCTCTATCCGGATATGTAGGATACGGCAGGGGGATGTTGGGATTGATCAGAGAATAAGGGGACGTTCGGATGCGCTGTCCATTTTGCAGTAGTGAAGAAACACAAGTCAAGGATAGCCGACCGACCGAGGATAACACCGCGATCCGGCGGCGGCGGGCCTGCGCGACATGCGGCGCCCGCTTCACCACCTTCGAGCGGGTCCAGCTGCGCGAACTGACGGTGCTGAAAAAGGACGGTCAGCGCAGCGTGTTCGAGCGGGACAAGCTGGAGCGTTCCATCAGCATCGCCACCCGCAAGCGCCCGGTCGATCAGGACCGCATCGACCGCATGATCAACGGCATCGTCCGCCAGCTTGAAAGCAGCGGCGATCAGGAAATCCCGTCGGAGAAAATCGGTGAACTGGTGATGGAGGGGCTGGCACAGCTCGACAGCGTTTCCTATGTCCGCTTCGCCTCCGTCTATAAGGACTTCCGCGAAGCCAAGGATTTCGAAGAATTTATCGGCGAGCTCAGTACCACCGTCCCGACGGAACGCTGAAACCGCCTGACCTTAAAAAGCCGGTATCCATGACTGCTCAGTTTAACAGCCGCGATGAACTCTTTATGCGGGCCGCGCTCCGGCTGGCTGCGCGCGGTCTCGGCCGGGTGGCGCCGAACCCGGCGGTCGGCTGCGTGCTGGTGAAGGACGGGCAGGTGGTCGGTCGCGGCTGGACACAGGATGGTGGCCGCCCGCATGCGGAGGCAATGGCGCTTGCGATGGCCGGGGCGGCGGCAACGGGATCGACGGCCTATGTCACGCTTGAACCCTGCGCCCATCACGGCGAAACCCCGCCCTGCGCCGAGAGCCTGGTGGAGGCCGGGGTGCGCCGGGTGGTCGTTGCGCTGCGCGATCCCGATGAGCGGGTCAACGGCCGTGGCATCCGCATCCTGGAAGAGGCGGGTGTTGACGTGGCGGAAGGGCTGTTTGGTAATGAAGCGGCGGAGCTTAACGCGGGCTTTATTCTGACACGCCTGCATGATCGGCCGCTGATCACTCTTAAAATGGCGACCAGCCTCGATGGCCGGATCGCGACGGCGACAGGCGATTCCAAATGGATCACCGGTACGGCCGCGCGGCGCTATGGCCATATGCTGCGGGCGCAGAACGATGCGATTCTTATCGGCGTCACCACCGCGCTTGTCGACAACCCGGAGCTGACCTGCCGGGTCGACGGGCTGGAACGCTATTCCCCGATCCGCATTGTCGCGGATTCGCGGCTGCGGCTGCCGCTCACCTCGAAGCTGGTGCAGTCTGCTAAACAAGTACCTCTCTGGATTCTTACCATCGCCGGCAATGATGCCGACCGCCTGCAGGCCTTCGCCGATGTCGGCGTGAAGATTATCGAGGTGCCCGCCAATCACAGCGGCCTGCCCGATATGACCGCCGGTCTCAGGGCTTTCGCCAAGGCGGGAATAACGCGAATACTTGTCGAGGGTGGTTCCCATCTTCTGGCAACGCTGATAAAAGATGAACTGGCGGATCGTCTGATGTGGTTTCGCGCGGGCACGATTATCGGCGGGGACGGCATTCCGGCCCTGCAATCCATCGGTCTTGAGAAACTGAAAGACGCACCGCAACTTCGCCTGATCGAGGAACGTCGGCTGGGCGATGATTTACTTGAAAGTTATTTTCTTCGGAACTGAGCAATATGTTTACAGGCATTATCACGGATGTCGGACGGGTGCGCAGGGTTGAAAAAACCGGCGATACCCGCTTTGAAATCGAAACCTCCTATGACACCGATACGATCGATATCGGCGCGTCCATCGCCTGTTCGGGCCCCTGCCTGACCGTGGTTGAGAAAGGCGAGGGCTGGTTCGCCGTCGATGTGTCGGAGGAAACTCTCTCCTGCACCAATCTCGATGACTGGCGGGAAGGAACGAAGATCAATCTGGAGCGGGCGCTCAAAATCGGCGACGAGCTTGGCGGCCATGTGGTCACTGGTCATGTCGATGCGGTGGTGATGGTCCTGCATCAGGAGACAGTCGGCGATTCCACCCGGCTGGTCTTCTCGCTGCCCGCGAAATATGCGGGCCTTGTCGCCGCCAAGGGCTCGATCTGTCTGGACGGCATTTCGCTGACCGTGAATGAAGTCGGTGACGATAGCTTCGGCGTTAATATCATCCCGCATACGCAGGAACATACGACCTTCGGTACCCTGACCGTTGGCCGCCGGATCAATTTTGAAATAGATGTACTGGCGCGCTACGTCGCGCGCATGACTGAGGTAAATAATAAGAAATGAGCTATAAGGAATACCTCTCCTCGACGGAGGAAATCATTGAAGATGCCCGCAACGGCAAGATGTTCGTGCTGGTCGACGCGGAAGACCGCGAGAATGAGGGGGATCTTGTCATCCCCGCGCAGATGGCAACGCCGGAGGCAATCAACTTCATGGCCAAGCATGGCCGCGGGCTGATCTGCCTCTCCATGTCAGAGGAACGGATCAATCATCTCGGCCTGCCGCTGATGGCGCAGGATAACGCCTCCCGCCTGACCACCAATTTCACCGTCTCGATCGAGGCGCGCGAAGGGGTGACCACCGGTATTTCCGCCGCCGACCGCGCCCGCACCATTGCGGTCGCCATCGACCCAACGAAGAAGGCGCAGGATATCGTCTCCCCGGGGCATGTCTTCCCGCTGGTCGCGCGCGAGGGCGGTGTGTTGCGCCGCGCCGGCCATACGGAGGCGGCAGTCGATATCTCCCGCCTTGCCGGGCTGATGCCCGCCGGTGTGATCTGCGAGATCATGAATGACGACGGGACCATGGCGCGGCTGCCCGACCTTGTGAAATTCGCGCAGTTCCATGGCCTCAAAGTCGGCACTATCGCCGACCTGATCGCCTATCGCCGCCGTCACGACAGCCTGATCGAGCGCGAGGTCGAAGCCGATATTTCCAGTAAATACGGCGGCGACTGGAAGATGATCGTCTTCTCCAACAAGCCCGAATATGCAGAGCATGTGGCGCTGGTCAAAGGCGATGTCTCCGGCGAGGAACCGGTGATCGTCCGCATGCATGCGCTCAACCTGCTGGGCGATGTCCTCGGCGAGCTCGATGAGCATCCGGACATCCTCCATGACGCAATGGCGCAGATCGATGCGGCGGGCAAGGGCGTTGTCGTCCTGATCCGCGAGCCGCGGCCGATGGCGCTCTCGGACCGGGTGCGCCGCAAGCTCGGCGAGCCCTTGAAGGAATCGCAGGAGCTGCGCGACTATGGTATCGGTGCCCAGATTCTGATCGACCTCGGGATCAAGAATATGATCCTGCTGTCCAATAACCAGCGCACCGTGGTCGGGCTTGACGGCTATGGCCTCGCGATCACGGAAACCCGCGCCATCGCGAAGAGGGGCTAAAGCATGAGCAGTGAAAAACATGTCCTGATCGTCGAGGCGGATTTCTACCGCGATATCTCCGATGCGCTGCTCGACGGCGCGAAAGAGGTGCTGGAGGCGGCGGGCGCGACCTATGAGATCGTGCAGGTGCCGGGCTGTCTTGAGATTCCGGCGGCCATCCGCTTCGCCCTCCGCTCGATGGAGTTTACCGGCGGGCGGCGGCGCTTCGATGCCTATGTCGCGCTTGGCTGCGTGATCCGCGGGGAAACCTCCCATTACGATACGGTGTCGGAGGAAAGCGCGCGGGCGCTGATGGATCTCTCGACGGATTATTGCATCGCGCTCGGCAATGGCATCATCACCTGCGAGAATGACGAGCAGGCCTGGGCACGGGCCCGCAAGGAAGAGAAGAACAAGGGCGGCGGCGCGGCGGAAGCGGCGCTCGCCATGCTTGGGCTGAAGGAAAAATTCGGGATGTTCCCCAGATGAACGCACGCAGCGAGAAGCGGGGCGACAAGCATAGCCGCCGCACATTGGCCCGGCTCAATGCCGTGCAGGCCCTCTATCAGCTGGAGCATGACAGCAAGTCCCCGCGCGAGGTGGTGGAGGAATTCCTGCTGCATCGCGTCGGCAAGGAGCTGGATGGCGACCAGTTCAAGGATAGCGACAAGCCGCTGTTTGAAGATATCGTCCTCAATACGGCGGCGCGGCAAGAGGAAATAGACGCCCTGATCGCCGCGCGGCTGGAGAAGGACCGCAAGACGGACCGGCTGGAAGTCGTGCTGCGCTGCCTTCTGCGGGCGGCAACCTATGAATTCCTCGCCCGGGTCGATATGCCGGCCAAGGTCCTGATCAAGGAATATATCGGCATCGCCCGGACTTTCTTCACCGGCAAGGAACCGGCGCTGGTCAACGGCGTGCTCGACAAGATTGCGAAAGAGCTGCGCGCCGGCGAATTCGAATAAGATGACAGAGGCGGAGACAGGCAACGGCAACGGCGAATTCGCGCTGATCGACCGGTTGCTGAAACCGCTGGCGGCCGGAACCCCCGCCGCGCTTGACCTCACCGATGATGCGGCGGTGCTTGTCCCGACGCCGGGCCAGGATCTGGTCCTCGCCAAGGATGCCATGGTCGCGGGCGTGCATTTCCTTGAAAACGATCCGGCGGAGGCCGTGGCGCGCAAGCTGCTCCGGGTGAATCTTTCCGACCTTGCGGCCATGGGGGCGACACCGGTCGGCTATCTTCTCGCGACCTTCTGGCCGGAAAAGCTGCCCCGGGACTGGATTGAGGGATTCGTAAGCGGCCTTCAGATGGATCAGGAGGAATTCGGCATCGGCCTTTTGGGCGGGGATACGGTGCGCACGCCGGGCCCGCTCTCGCTGTCGCTAACGGCCATCGGCGAGGTGGCGGCGGGCAAGGCGCTTCGCCGCAACGGGGCAGGCGAGGGCGATCTCATCGTTGTCTCCGGCACGCTCGGGGACGGGGCGCTTGGCCTGCTGGCTCTCAAAGGCGAACTCGGCACCTTAAAGGAAGAGGCGCGGCAGGCGCTTGTCCGGCGCTATCATCTGCCGCAGCCACGGCTTGCGCTTGGCCGCTTGCTGACGGGCAGGGCGACGGCCTGCATCGATATTTCCGACGGCCCGCTCGCCGATATCGGCCATATCGCCAAGGAATCAAACCTTGGCGCCGTGATCGAGTGGGCGCGGGTCCCGCTCTCCGATCCTGCCCGCGAAGTCGTTACTAAAGACAGCCGTCTTCGCGAGGTTGTGCTGACCGGCGGCGATGACTATGAGCTGGCCTTCACCCTGCCGCCCGCGCTGGAAGGAGAGCTTGACGATCTCGCGAAGGATAGCGGCATCGCCCTCACCGTTATTGGCAGGATGACGGCGGGAGAGGGGGTGCGCGTCGTCGATGAAGACGGTTCGGATATGCCCCTCAAGACCCGCGGCTGGCAGCATTTCTGAACCCTTCCGCGATATTGCATAATAGCTATGCGATTCTGTGGGTTGTCATTGTGTCACATTATTGACATATTTCACGAAAATTCGATGTAGTTTATGGGAGAAATGCATGCTGGCGATGCAATACATGGTTCGCTTGCCACAGGATTTTGATACGGCGCAAATGCACAAGCATGTGGCAGCGCGCAGTGGGTTGTTCGACGGCTGTCCGGGACTGCGACATAAATTCTACCTCTATGAATCAGACGAGCATGTCTACGCGCCCTTTTATATCTGGGAGAATGCCCAGTTCGCCCAGGATTTCCTGCTCGACAAGCTGTTCAACGGCGTGATCGAGACCTTTGGCCGCCCGCGGGTGCGGAGCTGGCAGATCATCTCCTTCGATTATGGTCCGGCGCAAGGCAAGACGCCGACCTTCCTTTCCAGTTCCATCGACAAGGTGCCCGCCGGCCGTCCGGTCGGCGAACTGATGCGAAAAGAGAAAGAGCATCATGAAGAGATGCTCTCAACGCCGGGTCTCTATGCGAATATGGTCCTGCTGGATCCGGACCGCTGGGAAAAGGGGCTGTTCAGCCTCTGGCACCGGCAGCAGGACGCGGTGCCTGTCAAGGCCGATTGCGTCTATAGCTACGACATATTAAAGAGTTACCAACCCCTCAAAGGTGCGGCATAAACAGTTTCGTCCGCAAAATAACAACAGTCAGGTAAGGGCGACAGAATGATGGACCGGCGCACCAAGATCAGCATTTTATTGATGTCGGGCTGTCAGGCCCTGATGAACAGCACCACCTCGATCATGATCTCCTCGGCGGCGCTGGCCAGCCTCCTGCTGCTGGGTGATGACAAGTCGCTGGCGACCCTGCCGGTGACGGCGGTGGTGACCGGCACGGCGATTGCGACCATTCCCGCCTCCCTCTTCATGCGGCAGGTGGGGCGCAAGATGGGCTTCATGTTCGGGGCGGTGATCGGCATGACCGGCGCCGCGATCTGCAGCTATGCCATCTGGATCGGCCATTTCTGGGCGTTCGTTTTCGGCGCCATCCTCGTCGGTATGTATACGGCCTTCGGCAACTACTACCGCTTTGCCGCCGTTGACATCGCCGGGGAGAAGAACCGGAGCAAGGCCGTCTCCTATGTGCTGGCGGGCGGGGTGATCGCCGGGTTCATCGGCCCGCAGATCGCCAGCCACAGCAAGGACCTGTTCGCGCCCTTCCTCTATATGGGCTCCTATCTGTCGATCGTCCTGCTCGGCTTTCTTGCGTTGTTGTTTATCAGCTTCGTGAAAATCCCGAAAATGCATATACCGGATCATGAGCAGGCGCAGCGGCCTTTGTCCGAGATCGTGCGCCAGCCGACCTTCATCGTCGCGGTGCTGAGCGCCATGATCGGCTACGGGGTGATGAGCCTGGTGATGACGGCGACGCCGCTCGCCATGGTTGGCTGCGGTCATCAGCCGAGCGATTCCTTCAATGTCATCAGCTGGCATGTGGTCGCCATGTTCGGCCCGAGCTTCTTCACCGGCAACCTGATTTCCCGTTTCGGCGAATACAAGATCATCCTGCTTGGCGCGCTGCTCGGGGTGGTGAGCGTGATCGTTTCCTTAAGCGGGCTGGAACTTGCGAATTTCTATATTGCGCTGGTTCTGCTCGGCCTGTCGTGGAACTTCATGTTCATCGGCGGCACGACGCTGGTGACGACAACCTACAAGCCGTCGGAAACAGCGAAGGTGCAGGGGCTGAATGACTTCCTCGTCTTCGGGACGGTGGCGACGGCCTCTCTCATGAGCGGCCAGCTGCAGGAGCGGTTCGGCTGGGACGTCGTCAACTACGGCGCCCTGCCGCTGCTGGCGGTTGTCATCCTGCTCGCGCTCTGGAGCCTGCGCACGGGCAGCCGCAGGGTCGCGGCGGGATAATCGGCCACCGCGCCGCTGCGGTTTTTCAAAGACTTACTTGGAGACCAGCGCCTTCACGATCATGTCGGAGGCTTCCTCCGCATCGCCCCAGCGCACGATCCGCACCCATTTGTCTTCTTCGAGATCCTTGTAATGCTCGAAGAAATGGGAGATCTGGTCCAGCAGGATGCCGCGCAGGTCGCTGTAATTGCTGATGTTGGAATAGTAGGGGTGAAGGTCGTCCACCGGCACGCTGAGGATTTTCTCGTCCTGTCCGGCCTCGTCCTCCATGATCAGGACACCGACGGGGCGCGCCCGGATGACAGCGCCCGGCATCACCGGGATCGGACCGGCGACCAGCACATCAACCGGATCGCCGTCGTCTGCGAGGGTATGGGGGATGAAACCGTAGTTGCACGGATAGAACATGGCCGTATGCAGGAAGCGGTCGACGAACATGGCGCCGCTCTCCTTCTCGACCTCATATTTTACCGGCACGCCGCCCAGCGGAATTTCGATGACGACATTAACATCCCGGGGCACATCCCGGCCGGCCGGAATTTTAGATATATCCATTACGCGCAGTCTCCTGAAATTGCTGGCGTTGCGATAGCATGTTCCGAAAAAATATGCCACCGGCTAATGGAAAAAAATGCTGAAAAAGCATCCCCTAAATTAGGCAATTCCAATAGCTTGCGAAACCAAAGGTAATCTGGCATTCTACGCCCGACTTTAGTCTAATTTAGCCGAGTTGAATATCCTAGGGGGTACTTGGCGACAACAATAACAACAAAAGTATGGCCATTTTCTTGATGGTTTTTTCGTAACATTGATGGGGAACTAAAGAATGTCAGTAGAATTATGGATACCGATTATCTGCGGGCTGATAGCCTTGGGCTATGGTGCTTATGCAGGTCGGTCGGTTCTGTCACGTGATGCCGGTACCGAAAAGATGCAGCAAATTGCATCCGCCATTCAGGAGGGGGCATCCGCCTATCTGAACCGGCAGTATCTGACCATTGGTCTGGTCGGGATCGTTATATTTATCATCCTGTTCTTCCTGCTCGGCCTGAAAGTGGCCATCGGCTTCCTGATCGGCGCGGTTCTTTCCGGCGCTGCGGGCTTTATCGGCATGCATGTGTCCGTCCGGGCCAACGTCCGTACGGCGGCCGCGGCCTCCAAGAGCCTGAGCGACGGCCTGGATGTGTCCTTCAAGGCGGGCGCGATCACGGGTCTGCTGGTGGTTGGTCTCGCGCTGCTCGCGGTGGCTGGCTACTACGCATATCTGACAGCGGCGGGCGTTGACGGCCGCGATATGGTCAACAGCCTTGTCGCCCTCAGCCTCGGCGCCTCGCTCATCTCCATCTTCGCCCGTCTCGGCGGCGGTATCTTCACCAAGGGCGCCGACGTCGGCGCCGACCTGGTGGGCAAGGTCGAAGCCGGTATCCCCGAGGATGACCCCCGTAACCCGGCGGTGATTGCCGATAACGTGGGCGACAATGTCGGTGACTGCGCCGGTATGGCGGCCGACCTGTTCGAGACCTATGCGGTGACGGTCGTTGCTACCATGGTGCTGGGGTCCATCTATTTTGTGAATGATGTGGCGTTGATGTCCTATCCGCTGATGATCGGCGCGGTCTGCATCATTACCTCCATCATCGGCACCTTCTTCGTCAAGCTCGGTGCGAATAACAGCATCATGGGCGCTCTCTACAAGGGCTTTATCGTGACGACGGTTCTTTCCGCCATCGCGCTTTGGCCTGTCACCATGCTGACCATCGGCATGGATACGGTCTATACGATCGGTGAGAAGGAGTTCACCGGTATGAGCCTGTTCTTCTGCGGCCTTGTCGGGCTGGTGGTCACCGGTCTGCTGATCTGGATCACGGAGTACTATACCTCGACTGAATACCGCCCTGTTCGCAGCATCGCGGCGGCATCGGAGACCGGTCATGGCACGAACGTCATTCAGGGCCTCGCGGTCTCGATGGAGGCAACGGCGGTTCCGGCGATCATCATCTGCGCCGGTATTGTGGTGTCCTATAACTTCGCGGCGCTGTTCGGCATTGCCATCGCGGTGACCACCATGCTGGCGCTGGCCGGGATGATCGTGGCGCTCGATGCTTACGGTCCGGTAACGGATAACGCGGGTGGTATCGCGGAAATGGCGGAAATGGACGAGGATGTCCGCAAGACCACGGACGCGCTCGATGCGGTTGGCAATACGACGAAAGCCGTCACCAAGGGCTATGCTATCGGTTCCGCCGGTCTCGGCGCGCTGGTGCTGTTTGCGGCCTATACGGAAGACCTCAAACATTTCATCAGCGAGGCCACACCGACGGAGTTCAGCTTCTTCCAGGGTGTGACCCTCGATTTCAGCCTGCAGAACCCGTATATTGTGGTCGGCCTGATCCTCGGTGGTCTGCTGCCCTATCTCTTCGGGGCCATGGGCATGATGGCGGTTGGCCGCGCGGCGGGTGCCGTTGTGCGTGAAGTGCGCCGCCAGTTCAAGGAAATCCCCGGGATCATGGAAGGCACCGGCAAGCCGGACTATGGCCGGGCGGTTGACATGCTGACCAAGGCGGCGATCAAGGAAATGATCATTCCGTCCCTGCTGCCGCTGCTCGCCCCGATTGTCGTCTTCTTCTTGATGTATCTGGTGGCGGACAAGTCAGCGGCCTTTGCGACCGTCGGCGCCATGCTGCTCGGCGTGATCATCACCGGCCTGTTCGTCGCGGTCTCCATGACGGCGGGCGGCGGTGCCTGGGATAACGCCAAGAAGTATATCGAGGACGGCAACCACGGCGGCAAGGGCACGGATGCCCACGCCGCGGCGGTGACCGGCGATACGGTCGGCGATCCCTACAAGGATACGGCGGGTCCCGCGGTGAACCCGATGATCAAGATCACAAATATCATCGCGCTTCTGCTGCTGGCGGCGCTGGCTCACTGAGCCCACCGTCAAGCTAGCCTTGCAACGGAAAACCCCCGGTCACTGACCGGGGGTTTTTTTTATTGCCTGTCGTAACGGCGCCCATCTGGTGACGGCGCGCACAGACGGCATCCATTGGCTCACGTATGTTCAATCCGCCATCAATCAGTCCCACGACAGCAGGCATAAACAGGGCGGGACGATGTCGGGAGTTGATGAAGAATGTCGATCATGGACATCATTACCCATACGCCGATCTGGGTCTGGCCGCTTTTTGCCCTTCTTGTCATGAGTGGAATTACCGCGCTTCGCCCGCGGGAAGTGCGACCGGTGCGCATGTTGCTGATTCCGGTATTCTTCTTTGTCTGGGGTCTTTATGCGGTCTTCACGAACTTGCCCGAATGGCCGACTGCGCTGGCGGTGTTTGGCGTCGGACTGGGTGTCGGATTTGGGGTGGGCTGGGGGCTTTTCCGGCTTTATCCCGCCGCCACTTACGACCGGAAGACCCGGCGGGTATGGCGCCCGGGGACGCCATTGACGCTGATTTTCATCATCATCAGCTTCCTGGCGAAATATGCGCTGTCGGTTGTGATTGCCACGAACAAGGCGCTGAGCGCGACGGTTGGATTTTCCGCTTTGTATGGTGCCTCGTCTGGCCTGATAAGCGGCGTCTTCTGGGGCATTATGACCCTTCAGCTGTTGCAGGCCTTCAATTATATTGAACAGGGCGAGCGGTCGCCAGGCTAGGCGGGGTGATCCGGCACCGTGTTGTCTGATGTATATTACTGCCCTTCGCCGGCGGTGTTGAAGCGGCCGAGGTTGCCGAAGAGCTGCTCCAAGAGGCCAAGCTCGCGTCCGCCCGTCGGGGTTTCGCGCTGGACAACCTCGATCTCGCGGCCATCTTCCAGGCTGAGGTCGGCGACTTCCGCAACCACATCGTCGATATTGAACAGGACGATCACGATATTGCGGGATTTCACTTCCTTCTCGAAGAAGGCGTAATGCTCGGTCTTGCTGCTGATATAGTACCAGGCGTCGCCTTCAGTCTGGAAGGTGGCGATGCTGGACGGGGAGCCCATGAGCTGCTGCACGGCATCCTTGTTCGTCACGCCCGTCTCGATCAGCGCCAGCTGCTCCGGATCGAGATGATATCCCTGGTCCATCTTGATGGGCTCGCAGGCGCTGAGCGCGAGGCCGAGAACGGCAATGCAAAGCCCTGTCTTCAATTGTTTCATGGTCACGATGCCCCGGCGCCGCTTTAAGTTGACTATGCGTCGCGAAATGCTTAATTCAGGGACAATAAATGGCTTGCCAGTCGGCAAATGTCAAATTTTCTTGGTATGGCGGCGTCGATATTTTGAAGAAAACGCCGCCGCGTCCGAAGAGCAGGAGCCGCCGAGTGGTCTTTGCAAAATTTTTCCGCCGCAATCCGCAGGAAGCCGCCGCCGCGGCGCTCTATGTGGAAATTGTCCGTCAATCCCGCCAGCCCGCCTTTTACGAGGTCGCTGCCGTCCCCGATACGGTTGACGGCCGGTTCGAGATGATCTCGTTGCATGCCTTCCTCGTCATGCGCCATCTGAAAGGGCAGGGGGAGGCGGCGCAGAAGCTCTCGCAGACCCTGTTCGATCAGATGTTCGCGGATATGGACCAGTCCTTGCGCGAGATTGGCATCGGCGATTTAAGTATCGGCAAGCATATCAAGAAGATGGCCAAGGCATTCTATGGCCGTGTTGCGGCTTATGAGGTAGCGCTGGGCGGTGGCGGGGAATCGCTGGAAACGGCGCTGGAGCGGGATCACTATGGTTCCGTCGAGAATGTCCCTGCGGAGGCGGTTAAGCGCCTTGCCGATTATGTCCGGGCGGCGGATGCACGGCTGGCGGCGGCGGGGCTGGATCCGCTGATGGCCGGGAAAGCGGATTTCGGCGATTTTGACGGGACCGCGAGCGCGGCGTCATAACCGGGGTTTCCGGCGGTTTTTTGCTGCAAAACAGCGCTTTTCCGGGAAATGACAAAAGCCATTGACCGCGCGCATCTAAACCAGTATTTTCGCGCCTTCGAATCGCAGCGGCCGCCGGATGCCGCCAAACCGGTTCGACCGGAACGAATTTAGGAAGGAAATGTCGCGATGACGAAAACCGGGGGTGGTTTCGCTCGGTTGATGAATGTCGAACGCATCGGACGGGAGCCGATGAGCTTCGATATCCGGGCGACAGAAGAAGAATGTGACGCATTGGCCGCGGCCCTTGATATACTGGGCCTGTCGGACGTGACGGCCAGCGGATCGCTTGTGCGCGAGGGCGCAAACGGGCAGGTCGCGGTCTCCGGCCGGATAACGGCAACGGCGGTTCAGGCCTGCGTGGTGACGCTGGACCCGGTGTCACAGACGATTGACGAGGAATTCACGGTGTTCTACACCTTTGACCCTCGGGATGTCGTCATAGAGGAGACGGAAAAGGTGGTCGGTCTGGACGAGCCGGACCCGCCTACGCTGATCACGGGCGGCCGGATTGACCTGGCCGAGGTAATACAGGAGCAGATCGCACTGGCGCTTGAACCTTATCCGCGCCGGGACGACCTGCCGGAGGACGCGGCGGCGCAGGAACTGGACCTTGAACAGGTGAAAAAGGAGCAGGGGGTGCATCAGCCCTTTGCAAATTTGAGGGACTTGATGAGCAAGAAGTGATATGAAGGCATAACGCAAATTCATATCGACGTAATTTATATGTCGCCCCTGCCCGGGGCATCAAGAGTGAGAGACGAGAAAATGGCAGTACCAAAGAGGAAGACCACCAAATCCAAGCGGAACATGCGCCGGGCCCATGATGCCCTGCCGGGAACGCAGGTGCAGGAATGCCCGAACTGCGGCGAAATGAAGCGCGCTCATCATATCTGCGGTGAATGCGGCCATTATGGCGATCGCGAAATTCTGGAAACGAGCGACATTCTCTGATCGGCCTCAGCTGATGAGGATGGTCGGACCCGGACAGAAATATGCCTGAGAATATTGTCATTGCCCTTGATGCGATGGGAGGAGATCACGCTCCTGACATCGTGATTAAGGGCATCGACATTGTGCGCATACAATTTCCTCAGGCCCGCTTTCTGTTATTCGGGGACGAGGCGCGGCTGGAGCCGCTGCTGAAAACCTATCCCGGCGTAAGCGCCGTCTGCGATCTGCGCCACACCGACGAGGCGATCAGGTCAGAGGACAAACCCAGTCAGGCGCTCCGCAAGGGCCGCAAGAGCAGTATGCGTCTTGCGATCGATGCCGTGCGCGATGGGGAGGCCGGGGCCGTTGTCTCCGCCGGGAATACCGGCGCACTGATGGCGATGGCAAAATTCTCCTTGCGCATGATGGCGGGGATCGACCGCCCGGCCATTGCCTCCGTATTGCCATCCCCGCGCGGGGAGACGGTGATGTTGGACCTTGGTGCAAATGTCGAATGCGATGCTGAAAACCTCGTCCAGTTTGCCTTCATGGGCGCCGATTTTGCCCGCGCCGTGCTTGGCCGTGTGCCCCCGCGGGTCGCGTTGCTCAATGTCGGCAGCGAGGAACTCAAGGGCCATGATACCATCAAGGCGGCGGGGGACCGCCTCCGTTCCATTGAAAACCCGCCCTTTGAATATCAGGGCTTCGTCGAGGGCGATGACATCACGCGCGGCGTCGTCGATGTGATCGTGACCGACGGTTTCACCGGGAATGTGGCGCTGAAAACCGCCGAAGGGGTGGTCCGGCTCTTCACCGACTTCCTGCGCGCGGGCTTTCGCAGCTCCCTGATGGCGCGCATCGGCTATCTGTTTGCGCGCGGGGGGCTGAATATTCTCCGCGAGCGGCTGGACCCGCGGGTCTATAACGGCGGGGTGCTCCTCGGCCTCAACGGCATCTGCGTGAAAAGCCATGGCGGCACCGACGAGACGGGCTTCGCCAATGCAATCGGAGTCGCCGTCGAGATGGTCTCCGACGATCTGGTCGAGAAAATGCGGGATCATTTCGAGACCTTTGATATGGCGCAGAAAATGAGTAATAATGCAGCCGGGTCCGCGACGGAAGCGGAGAAGATGACTGAGGCGGCGGAAATGCCCGCCAAGGCCACCCCAAAGAATAATCAAGCCTCCAGCTCTGCTGAAGATGCCGGATAGAACAGGAAATTTATGCGCCGCTCAGTTATTACCGCCACCGGGTCCTACCTGCCGAAACGAATCCTCACAAATGAAGAGCTGTCGACGATGGTGGATACGACGGACGAATGGATCGTCGCCCGGTCCGGAATCCGGCAGCGCCATATCGCGGCGGATGATGAGCTAACCTCCGATCTTGCCACCCATGCGGCGAAGGCGGCGCTGGAGATGGCGGGGCTCGATGCGAATGACATCGATCTTATCGTGCTCGCGACCGCGACGCCGGACGAGACTTTTCCGGCGACCGCCACCGTGGTGCAGAAGAATCTCGGCATGACGCGGGGATTTGCTTTCGACGTTCAGGCTGTCTGTACAGGTTTTCTCTACGCGCTGGCGACGGCGGACAATTTTGTGAAATCCGGGCAGGTGAACCGGGCGCTGGTGATCGGCGCCGAGACTTTCTCGCGCATTCTCGACTGGGAAGACCGGACGACCTGCGTCCTGTTCGCGGACGGCGCCGGGGCCATTATCCTCGAAGCTGAGGAGGGGGCGGGCACGTCCGACGATCGCGGTATCCTGACCAGCCATCTGCATTCGGACGGCGACAAGCATGACCTGCTCTATGTGGACGGCGGACCCTCCTCCACACAGACGACCGGATATCTGCGCATGGAGGGGCGGGAGGTTTTCCGCCACGCCGTCAACAACCTCGCCAGCGTGGTTCATGAGGCGCTGGAGGCGACCGGGCTGGAGACCGCCGATATCGACTGGCTGATCCCGCATCAGGCGAACAAGCGAATCATCGACGGCACCGGCAGGAAACTTAAACTCGATCCTGAGAAAGTCGTTCTAACTGTCGATAAACACGGCAATACTTCCGCTGCATCTGTTCCCCTTGCGCTGGATGAGGCGGTACGGGACGGGCGCATCAAGCGCGGCGATCTGCTGCTGCTTGAGGCCATGGGCGGCGGCTTTACCTGGGGCTCGGCGCTGGTCCGCTGGTAATTTTGCGAATCTCTTTTTGAGGCGGCGCCCTCAGCTCCTCAATTCCCTGATCAATTTCAATCAGTTATCGCCCTTTTTTGCCTAAAAACCGACTTTTAGGCGGGTAACGGGCGGAAATTGCACCTTTATGATTGACGGCGCGGGCCGCATTGATAATCCTGTTAGGTCTAATGGGGTAAAATCATGACAAAAAACACATTGACCAGAGCAAATTTGGCAGAGGCTGTCTATCAGCAGGTCGGATTGTCGCGGAATGAATCCGCGGATCACGTTGAGGCAATCCTGTCAGAGATATCAGACCGGCTCGTCGCCGGTGAAACCGTAAAGATTTCCTCTTTCGGCAGTCTGCAGGTGCGCCAGAAATCCGGCCGCGTCGGCCGCAACCCGAAAACCGGGGAAGAGGTGCCGATCAATCCGCGGCGCGTCCTCGTCTTCCGTGCGTCCCATGTCCTGAAAGACAAGATCAACGAAGGCAACGGTGGCGCATAACGTGGCGAGAGAGGCTCAAAAACTGCAGAAATCGCCGGACGCCTTTCGGACCATCAGCGAAGTCTCGGCGGAGCTTGATGTGCCGCAGCATGTCCTGCGCTTCTGGGAGACGAAGTTCAAGATCGTCAAGCCCCTGAAGCGCGGCGGCGGGCGGCGCTACTACCGTCCCTCCGATATCGAGCTGATCCGCGGCATCCGCGACCTTCTCTACAAGCATGGCTTCACCATCCGCGGCGCGCAGAAACTCTTAAAAGAGCAGGGCGGGCGCATCGACAATGTCGACGCCATGGTCTCCGCCGCCCGGGCCGAGGGCAACCCGGCGCTCAGCCACACGGCGAGCGACGGGGAGGGAGAGGTGACGGCGCCGCTCTCGAATGACGACAGGGCGCAGATCCGCCGCGTTCTCGGGGAGCTGAAGGAGCTGAAAGAGCTGCTCGCCTGAGCGGGGCTTGAGGGGATTTCGGCGGGCACAAAAAAATATGCCGATGCCGCAGAACGGGCGTTGCCAACGCGCCTGCCCGTCAGTATAGTGCGCCAGCCTCGGGCCGGGAACGGTTCCACCAGGACATGGCGGGCAGTAGCGCAGCCTGGTAGCGCACTTCACTGGGGGTGAAGGGGTCGTCGGTTCAAATCCGGCCTGCCCGACCAATTAAAAGCCTCGAAACCTCACCGTTTCGGGGCTTTTTTAGTGGCGGCCTTCAATCTCGTTGAGCGCGGCTTCGGCGAGAAAGGCGGAGCGGTTGAGGCCACGTGACTTGGCCGCCTGATCGATGGCGTCGAGCGTTCCCTTGTCCATGGAGATATTGGCGCGGACGATGCGCGTACGGCTGGTCACCAGCGGGATCGCCATCAGGAAGGCGCCCTGAGCGATTTCCGCCGCCACTTCCGCCCGGATTTCCTCCAGATCGCGGGGCTCGGGCACCTCTTCGCCTTCAAAGTAAAGCGATAATGCCTCGGTGGCGTTGGGCTGAAGGTCGGCAAGCTCATCGGCGGCGGAAAAACAGCCCGGCGCGTCCGGAAACTCAACGCCGTAGGCGCTGTCCGGGTCCTTATGAACAAGGGCGATAAACTGTTTCATGTCCTTCTCTCCTTTATATCCAGCCAGCCATCTTCGCGATACTGCGGGCGGTGCCAAGCGGCAGGTCCTTTTTCGGGTGCGGCACCACGACAACGAGCGGCCCTTTCCGGAATTTATGGTGAGAACCCTTTACGCTGACAAGCTCGAAACCGTCCTGCATCAACCTCCTGACGATTTTCCTGCTATCCCGCTCCATGCGCAAATATATACACATTTTTTGATTAAAGTCAAGATGCCGGTCCCAATCCCGGCCTGCCCGACCAATTGAGAGAGCCTCGAAACCTCACCGTTTCGGGGCTTTCTTAGTGGGATAATTGAACTTCGAAAAATTAAATATCGAAATCTATGTTTAAATCTGGGTATTTGACATATAGAATATCTCGTAATTCAATTATTTTTTCAATTTTCTCTTTCAAATCCAATACAACACTTTCGTTTATATTTATTTTGTTCTGTATTTCTTCGTCCCATGAATTAAAATCTAGTGGTCTTAATATTCTAATGTCTAATAGAAGCAATCTTAATTTAACTTCTTCGTCTAGATTCATTATATGTATTGCATCGACGAGAGCGGAGATCTTCGGTTTTGGTTTTAGTTTGAAAAAATCTATCGCGGCTTGCCATGGGTTTTGAGTGTCTTCTTGGATTTTATCTAATGCTGCCTGATAGTATCCGATAGTCTTAGAAAGCTCTAAAGAGAGTAAGCTCGCTGCATTGTATGCATTTTCCTTTTTTTCTGCGCTATAGCGATAAGCTGCTACGTAGGCAGAACCCCATACGGTTATTCCAGCGGCGAAAACGACTCCAAAGAAATTTAAAATCGCATTGCTCTCTACTTCTGACCATATCCGTGGGATCAAAATATATAGTGTTAGCCCCCCACCGACGATCACGGCGAGCCAGCCAAACACGGTGACGCCCTCATCAAGTGGTCTTGCAAACCATTTTCTAATATGATCCATGCCTTGAAATATCCTGCATTTATTCCCGTAATGCAAGTATCGGCACGTAGGCTTATAGTCCTTCTTCAAAACCCCTGCGACGGAGTGCCGCAATAGCTCGCGCTATATTGCTTTTGCGCAGGTTTCGGCTATGGTGCGGGCCATGACGACGGATGTTCAGGAAAACAGGGTCGCGCCCGCGCATGACGGGCGCAGGCTGGTGGTTGGATGGCTCGCGCTGGTGGCGCTCTTGGTGTTTGCCATGATCGTGCTCGGTGGGGTGACGCGGCTCACCAATTCGGGCCTTTCCATGACCGACTGGAAGCCGATTACGGGCTGGCTGCCGCCGCTCAGCCACGAGGCCTGGATGGCGGAGTTCGAGCGCTACAAGGCCTTCCCCGAATATCAGAAGATCAACAAGGGCATGTCGCTCTTCGAGTTTCAGGAAATCTACGCCTTCGAATATGCCCACCGCGTGCTCGGCCGCATTATCGGCATCGCCTTCTTCGTGCCCTTCGTGCTGCTGCTGCTCCTGAGAAAAATCCCGAGGCAAATGGCGCCCCGGCTTGCGCTTCTGTTCCTGCTCGGTGCGGCGCAGGGGGGCATGGGCTGGTTCATGGTGAAAAGCGGGCTGGTCGATGATCCGGATGTGAGCCATTACCGCCTGACGGCGCATCTCGCGCTCGCGAGCCTGATTTTCGCGGCGCTGCTCTGGACGATTTTCGATCTCCTGCGCCCGCCGTATCAAGGCCACCCGGAGGCCCATGGCGCGGTGCGGCGGGTGGCCTGGGGGCTGCTGGCGCTGATCGCGCTGCAGATCCTGATCGGCGGCTTTGTTGCCGGGCTCAACGCGGGCTTCATCTATACGGACTGGCCGATGATGGGCGGCACCTTCCTGCCCGCCGATATGTTCGACCTCGTGCCGCTCTATCACAACTTCCTTGAAAACCCCTCTACCGTGCAGTTCGTGCACCGCATGGTCGGCTATGCCATCGCCGGGGTCAGCATCTGGCTCTATCTGATCAGCCGCGGGCGGGACCTTGGCGTAGGCGCGCGGGCCGGGATCGCCGCGCTGGTCTCTATGGTGTTCGCGCAGGTCTTCCTCGGCATTGTCACCCTGCTCTATGTGGTGCCGGTTCCTCTTGGCGCGGCGCATCAGGCGGGCGGCATGCTGGTGCTGGCCTTCGCGGTCTTCGTCGTCCATGAGCTCGGCGCCGAGCAGGGCCTGAGAAAAGCCGGCCAGCCCTCAGGCTGACCGGTCTCCAAACATTTGATTAACGGTGGAAATTACCCTGAGTCCAATAGTTCGAGGGAGGAGTATCGTCAACGGCGGGCTCTGTTGGAACGCCGATCTGGATGCTCCCGCCAAAACCCTCCGCATAATAGGTGTTCGCGCCGATGGCCGTCGTGCTGACGGCGGTATAGGAGAAATCGCCGGAGGTCGGAAGGCCGAAGAAGGATGGGGCATGCACGTCGTCATTGATGACGGTGATGGCCGCTGTTGCGCCAACGTTGCTGGACCCGTAAGTCGCGGAATAGGCGCCGCCGTTGGTGATGGTGCCGGTCGTATCGCCGACGTTAATCCGATTATAGCCACTGGTATTCGTGCCGCCCGCCGGGGAGCTCTGATCCGCAGCAAACGCAGGAGCCGCCATCATGGACAGGGCCATGGCTGTAATAATAAGTTTCTTCATGGAATATTCCTTTCACAGTAATGAATAATGAAATGACGCTCGCCTGTTTGATAAGTTTGTTTTTTGTCTAACTTTTGATGGACTGGTCCTCAACCCCCTCGACAGCATCGACAATCTGCTGGCAATCCTTGCGAAGATCGGGGTTGAGCTGGCTCAGCATTTCGTAAAAGCCGAACTGGAGCATTGAGCGAAGAGAGAGCTGCAGCGGTTCGCGGTTCTGGCCGCTGATGTCGAGATCAACGAGTGTGCTGCCGAAGAAGCGCCCGATGCCGAAGCCCGCCTCATCGGCGAAGATCTGCTTGGAGACATTGACCGCCGCCAGCACTTCGGAGGTGCGCGCATCTGTGAGATGCAAATCGAGCCCGACAATGGCGCGGTTCTGGCGATAGCGCGGGCCGATCCCGGCGATGGTCACTTCCGCCGCCGCGCCCGGAATGAAATCGAGCGTGTTAACAGAACCCGTGATGTAGTAGTCCATCAGAGTGAATTGTTTCGCATCACGGATACCGAGCTGGATTTCCGAGATGACGGGGCGAGGGTCACGCCGGTTGACGACGCTTTCCGCCTTCGCCTTGATCAGGGTTGTCTGCATCATGTCACCCGCGCCCTGGGTGACAAATTTGCCGGTGCCTGCGTATTCGCCGCTGAATTTGCCGGTGGCGTCGACGATCTCGCCGACCGCCCAGACGCCGCCAAGCTTTGCCTTTGTTGCAATACAGGTGATCAGCCGGTCGTAGGGCGTGCTCACGTTCTGCACGGGCGGCCCCACGGGCAGGTCGACATTTTCATGGCTTGTCGCGATGCAGCCGGTTAGCAACAGCGGCGTCAGCGATAAGAGTTTAAGGATTGCTTGCATTATTTGGCACCGTGCAGGTTACATCGTGGGCTTCGATGTGATTGGATCCGGAGGAATCTGAGGACGCAATGCTCGCGGTATCGCCGCAATTGGTCGTGGTGACAGAGACTGAGCCGTGCGTGCCGCCATTGAAGATTGTCTGTGCGCCGATCGTGTTCGTCTGCGCGCCGATATTGGTGATGAAGGTGTTATTCTGGTCGAAACCGTCATAAAAACCGTTTTCCTTCTTCTCAATCAGCTCCGCAATGATAGACTTCGTCAGAATGTCATAGGATGTCTGGAAGCCTGCGCTGTTGTTCCAGCCTTCGGCCGCGGTGACGGTGCCGTCCTTGGCGGCGGCAAGTGATGGCAAGGTCAGTGAAATAATTATGGCAAATATTAATGAGTAATTCATGAAATTTCCTTAATAATGACATTTTTTACTTAGATAGTTTAAAATAAAAAATATGCAAATTCTTATTTAAATAAAATTAAAGAAATAATAAATGATAAAAAATCTGGATCATTTCGTATTGACTGTTATCGATTTAGAACGAACGAAAGCGTTTTACTGTGAAATATTGGGAATGATTTTTGAGGAATTCGCAAAAGATCGTCAGGCGCTGAAATTCGGATCGTCAAAAATCAACCTGCATGTCGCGGGGCGCGAACTCTCGCCGCGGGCGCATCTGGCGAAGCCGGGCACGGCGGATCTGTGCTTTATTATCGAGGGGGAGCTGGAGGAGATGCAATCCCGGCTGCTGGTTGCCGGGATCGACATTCTGGAGGGGCCGGTCAAGCGGACGGGGGCGCGGGGGACGATTACGTCCCTCTATGTGCGCGACCCCGACCTCAACCTGATCGAGCTATCGGTCTACGATAGCTGAGATCGCCTAGCTGGCGGCGAGGGCCTGATCCAGGTCGGCGATGATATCCTCGACATTCTCAATGCCGACGGACAGGCGGATAACATCCGGCCCGGCCCCCGCCGCGACCTGCTGGTCTTCGTCCAGCTGGCGATGGGTGGTGGAGCTGGGGTGGATGATCAGGCTGCGGGTATCGCCGATATTGGCGAGATGGGAGAACAGCTCGACGCTCTCCACCACCTTGACCCCGGCGTCGTAGCCGCCCTTGATCCCGAAAGTGAGCACCGCCCCCGCGCCGCCGTTCAGGTATTTCTGGGCGAGGTCATAATAGGGATCGCCCTTGAGACCCGCGTAGGAGACCCAGCTCACCTTGTCATGCTTTTGCAGATATTCCGCGACTTTGAGCGCGTTGGCGCTGTGCCGCTCCATCCGCAGCGGCAATGTCTCGATCCCGGTCAGGATCATGAAGGCATTGAACGGAGACAGGGCCGGGCCGAGATCGCGCAGGCCCAGCGCCCGGCAGGCAATGCCGAAGCCGAGCTCGCCGAAGGTCTCGTGGAACTTGAGCCCGTGGTAGGAGTCGTTCGGCTGGCTCATGGTCGGGAACTTGTCCGACGCGCTCCAGTCGAACTTGCCGCTGTCGATGATCAGGCCACCCATGGAGTTGCCGTGACCGCCGAGGAATTTCGTCGCCGAATGCACGACGATATCCGCGCCATGCTCGATCGGGCGGCAGAGATAGGGGGTCGCCAGCGTGTTGTCAACGATCAGCGGGATGCCCGCCTCGTGGGCGATATCGGCAATGGCCTGGATATCGGTCATCACGCCGCCCGGGTTGGCGAGGCTTTCGATAAAGATCGCCTTGCATTTCGGTGTCAGGGCCTTCTTGAAGCTCTGCGGATCCTTCGGATCGACGAAAGTCGCGTTCCAGTCGAACTTCTTGAAGGACTGGCTGAACTGGGTGATGGAGCCGCCATAGAGCCGGGTGGAGGCGAGGAATTCATCGCCGGGCTGCATCAGGGTGTGAAAGATGATGAGCTGCGCCGCATGGCCGGAGGCAACGGCGAGGCCCGTCGCGCCGCCCTCAAGCGTCGCAACCCGCTCTTCCAGGACCGCGTTGGTCGGGTTGGTCAGGCGCGAGTAGATATTGCCGAAGGCCTGAAGGTTAAACAGCTCCGCCGCGTGATCCACATCGTCGAACACGAAGCTGGAAGTCTGGTAGATGGGGGTGACGCGGGCGCCGGTGGTCGGGTCCGGCGCAGCACCGGCATGGATGGACAGGGTCTCGAATTTTGGATTGCTCATGCTATTTTTTCCCTACTAGTTTGGATCGTTTTGAAGAAATCACGCCGGACCGGCCGCCCATGAAGGCAATCTCGCCGGACAGGCGGCCATATTCGATTTTGGGGCATCGGTTCATCACGACCTTGATGCCGGCGGCCTCCGCGGTCGCTGCCGCTTCGTCGTTGCGGACGCCAAGCTGCATCCAGACGACCTTCGCGTTTATCGCGATGGCTTCCTCGACAATCGGCGGGATCGCCTCGCTCGCCCGGAAGCAATCGACCATATCAATCGTCACGGGGATATCGGAGAGGGAACCATAGGCCGTCTCGCCCAGCAGTTCCTGATCCGCAAGGCCCGGATTGACCGGAATGCAGCGATAGCCCTTGCGCTTCATATATTTCATCACATAGTAGCTCGGCCGCGAGGGGTTGCTGCTCGCGCCGACCACCGCAATGGTTTTGACGTCATTGAGGATGCCGCCGATATAGTCATCGGCGTAGGTGTCGTGGTTCATGCGGCTTATTTTCCCCGCCAGACAGGCGTGCGTTTTTCCTTGAAGGCGTGCATGCCTTCCTGTCCGTCCTCGGAGGCGATATTCTCCTGCATCACGCCGGAGGTGAATTTATAGGCCTCATCGAGCGGCATATTGAGCTGTTTATAGAAGGCGGCCTTGCCGAGTTTCAGCACATAAGGCGATTTCGAGGCGATGTTCGCCGCCATCTTCTTAAGGTACGCATCCAGCTCGTCCTGGGGCAGGGCGGCATTGACCAGCCCGATTTCCACCGCCCGCGCCGCATCGATGAAGTCGCCGCTGACCAGCATTTCCATCGCCTGCTTCGGCGCGACATTGCGGCTGAGCGCGACCATCGGGGTCGAGCAAAAGAGCCCGAAATTAACGCCCGAGGTTGCGAATTTCGAGCTGTCCGACGCATAGGCCAGATCGCAGGAGGCGACAAGCTGCGTCCCCGCCGCCGTCACCGCGCCATCGACGCGGGCGATCACCGGCTGCGGCAGGTTCACGACGCCCTGCATCATCGTGCAGCACTGGGTGAGCAACTCGCCGATGGTATCATCCTCATTGGCGGCGATGACCTCTTTCAGGTTATGGCCGGAGCTGAACACCGGGCCCGTCGCCTCGATAATCACCACATGGATATCGCGGGAGGCGGCAATCTCGTCCAGCACGTCCTGGATCCGTCCCATCATCGCGCGCGAGAGGGAGTTGCGGCTCGTCGGATCGTTGAGCGTGATGGTGGCGATATGATCGGCGACATTCAGGCGGATGATGTCTTCATTGTCCTTGCTTGTTATTTCTCTGCCAGACATTGGGGAATTCCTCGCATTTTCATCTTTGACAGATACCATAATCCTTTCTGGCGGCGGATCAATGCCATTGCGGTAATTTTCTGCGGGCGCTGCGAAAGGCTTGCGACGCCGGGGGAGGGCGACTATCTTGCCCGGACCCATAAGAGGAGAAACCGCCCGTGCCTGTCATGTCCGCCGAAATGCTCGAAGCCTTCAACCGGGAACATTTCCCGCAGGTCGATCATCTGAACCTGAAAGTCGCCCATGTCGATGACCGCTCGATCACGGTGCTGATGACAACGGCGGAGCGGCATTTGCGCCCGGGCGGGACGGTCTCGGGCCCGACGATGATGGAAATGGCCGATGCGGCGATGTATCTCCTGCTGCTCGCGCAGATCGGCCCCGTTGCGCTCGCCGTCACCACCAGCCTCAATATCAACTTCCTCCGCAAGCCCGAGCCGGGAACCTTGCGGGCGGAGGGGCGGCTGCTCAAGCTCGGCAAGACGCTCGCCATCGGGGAATTCAGCCTGTTTGCGGGCGATCTCGATGATCCCGTTGCCCATGCCACCATGACCTATGCCATCCCGCCGAAACGCTAGGGTATGTCTTGTGGATAAAATTGAGGTATTATGATACCACAAAGATAAAAGCGTGAAATAACTGCATTATTTCGGTTGACTTGGGCACGGAGTGATATTATACCCGCGCATCAGACCGGGGAGCCAATCGCTCCCTTTATTTTGTTGTGGCACGCTTGATGCGAAGGCTGGAAGTTACATGAAAACCTATTCTGCGAAACCGTCCGAGGTGGAGAAGAAATGGCTGCTGATCGATGCTGAAGGGCTCGTTCTCGGTCGTCTTGCCTCGATTATTGCGACCCGCCTGCGCGGCAAGCATAAACCGATGTATACCCCGAATATCGATTGCGGTGATAATGTCATCGTCATCAACGCGGAAAAGGTCGCGCTGACCGGCAAGAAACTGACCGACAAGGTCTTCTACTGGCACACCGGCTATCCCGGCGGCATCAAGAGCCGGACCGCCGAGAAGACACTCGGCAGCGCCCATCCGGAGCGGCTGATCCTGAAGGCGGTTGAGCGGATGATCCCGCGCGGACCGCTGGGACGGGAGCAGTTCAGCAACCTCCGCGTTTACGCCGGGGCCGAACATCCGCATGCCGCACAGAACCCCGAAGTGGTCGATGTTGCGTCGATGAATTCCAAGAATGTAAGGAGCGCCTGAGTATGGCCGATGAAGCAAACTCCCTTGAGGATTTGAAAGACCTGACCAAAGGCGCCGCAGCGGACGCTCCGGCTGTCGCCGAAAAGGGCGCCGAGGTGATCGAGGCTGCCGAGGTTATCGAAGTGGAACTGCCCGATCCCGTGATCGACGGGCAGGGCCGTTCCTACGCCACCGGCAAGCGGAAAAACGCCATTGCCCGCGTCTGGATCAAGCCCGGCTCCGGCAAGGTGACCGTCAACGGCCGCGATCAGGACGTCTATTTTGCGCGCCCTGTGCTCCGCATGATCCTGCTGCAGCCGTTCGAGATTACCGACCGCGTCGGCCAGTTCGACATTGTCTGCACGGTGAAGGGCGGGGGTCTCTCCGGCCAGGCCGGTGCGGTCCGTCACGGCATCTCGAAGGCGCTGACACTGTATGAACCGGCCCTGCGCCCGGCGCTGAAGGCGGAAGGCTTCCTCACCCGCGACAGCCGGACAGTGGAACGTAAGAAATACGGCCGCGCGAAAGCCCGCCGGAGCTTCCAGTTCTCCAAGCGTTAATCGCAAGAGCATACGATACAGAAAAGGGCTCGCTTCGGCGGGCCCTTTTTTATGGATAGTATAGTGGTGTAGCAAGATTTGGGATTTGAGATCATGGGCAAACGGTTGTTTGTTGCAATGCTGCTGACCGCGCTAATTGCAGGGGTCGGGACGGTAGGGGCCTTCGACGCTGCGTCTGGCGCTGATCCGTTTGCCGGGCGTTGGAGGGTGGCGGAGGTCAGGGCGGCCGGTGTCCACACTATGGAGTCCTTTCAGGAGGCCGAGGCGCTGATCGGATCAACGCTGTCCGTTGCAGCGCGGGCCATTCGCCTACCCGATGGGACATTCTGCGCCCGGCGCGCGGCTGAGAAAATCATCCTCAGGGATGATATGCAGACTTTCGGCTCGGCGGGCGGGTCCTGGCGAAGGATAGGGCTTGAGGCGTCTGCTGAGCGACAATATCATGTCCTGCAATCGGAACTCGATTGCCCGCGATCCTTCAACCGGTTGCTGGCACAGCCACGACAGGGTGTTTTCCTGATCGGATATAATGAAGTCTATATCCTGCTGGCAAAACTCTAGACCCGCGCGAAAGCCCGCCGGAGCTTCCAGTTCTCCAAGCGTTAATCGCGAGAGCATACGACAAAGAAAAGGGCTCGCTTCGGCGGGCCCTTTTTTGTTGGGGGGAGAACCGTATCAAAGTATTGCATGTAGACATAGTTGAACAATACGATAATCAATATAAGATAACTGTGATGTTGGACATGCTGGCAATATAGAATTCCTTGTATGAAATGAGCTATGATAGAGAGAAAATATTAGCGAGGAGACTAAACGATTTCCTTGTGAATGATCTCGGGACTGAAGATTCTGACTATTATATAAAGATGGATCTGCAAGCTTTATTGAAGCTAAAAACCGTGCTCAGCGATATTAACAACATAGTAACTATGAAGTTGACGCTGGCATTCGTTGATTGGCTCTCAGAAAAATTATGCTGGAATGAGATAGAGAAGTCAGCTGTTCTTAAAGGTATTTATTCTACAAAGCCGAATACAAATGGCTTTGATTTAGAAGCAAATGTGGGAACTATCCCGATTATTGCGGAAGTAAAATGTAATATTCCTGTAAATGGCGGGGATAGTTACGGAGCCGCACAGAAAGCAGGGATTTTAAAAGACATTATTTCTTTGTTGAATGGAAAGTCCAAATCAAGCATGAATTCTTCAAGATGTTTGAAGTTTATGGTTTTTGCCCAATTACCTGAAGTAATGGCCGCAACGGAAAAACTCATATCCACCCGGAAAGATTTTGAGGGCATAGTTTCTATATGCTCAAATGAAACCAAGCTTAATAATTGCGATAAAATATATGTCGTTTTCATAAATATGTAATTTGATACATTTGGTTCCTTCCGTCTCCCCGCCCAAAATGTCGCATTTCATTACGGAAAATTCTGCCGTAAGCTCTTTCCATGGACAGCCGTGAGTTTATAAAGTCCTTAACGAAGGGACAGCGGGAGATGTTGACGCGCCGCTCGGATATCAAGGGGCTGGTGCATCTTGCCGGGCATGCGGGGCTGATCCTTCTGATCGGGGCGCTGATCGCGCTAAAGGGGCCGGGCTGGCAGCTGTTGATGCTGCCGCAGGGGATACTGATCCTCTTCCTCTTTACCGCGCTGCATGAGAGCGTGCATCGCACGGCGTATCGGAGCCTCTGGCTCAACAAGGCCACGGCGTGGCTCAGCGGGCTGCTGATCGTCCTGCCGCCCGAATGGTTCCGCTATTTCCATATCGAGCATCACCGCTTCACCCAGGACCCGATGCGCGACCCTGAATTGCAACGCCCGAAGCCCGCGACGCTGGCCGGGTATATCTGGCATGTCTCCGGCCTGCCGATCTGGGCCTCCCATCTCCGGACCCTGATCCGGAACGCCGCTGGCCGCTGCACGGATCCCTTCGTGCCGGCGCATGGCCGCGCGAGCATCACGCGGGAGGCGCGGGGGATGCTGCTTCTCTATGCGCTGCTGGCGGGGGGTTCCATCGCCGCGGGCTCGACCCTGCTGCTCTATGTCTGGATTATCCCGGCGCTTCTCGGTCAGCCGTTCCTGCGGCTTTACCTGCTGGCCGAGCATGGCCTCTGCCCGGAGACGGAGGACAGCTTCACCAACACCCGCACGACCATGAGCAATCCGGTGATGCGCAAGCTCGCCTGGAACATGCCCTTCCATGCGGAGCACCATGCCTTTCCCGCCGTGCCGTTCCATGCGCTGGAGAATCTGCATATGCTGATGCGGCCGCATTTGCGGGAGACGGAGAGGGGCTATATCGCCTTTCACCGGAGATATTTCAGCCAGCTCCGGCGCTGAGGTCAGGGCTTTTTCTCGACCGCCCGCATGGCCGCAACGGCCTTGCCCATGAGTTTCAGGAAATCCGCCTGCTCCGCTGGCGAAAGGGTCGAGAGCACCACCGCATTCTGCGCCTTTGCCGCGCTGATTGCCGGGCCTTCGAGTTTGCGCGCCTTATTGGTCAGCCAGACCCGCTGCACCCGTCCGTCCGTCGCATCTTTCCGCCGGGTGACGAAGCCGTCCCGCTCCATCCTGTTCAGGGTGTTCGCCATCGTCGCCTGCTCGATATCGAGGCGGGTCACCAGCTCCTTCTGCGTCAGGCCGTCATTCTCCCACAGCTCCAGCAGGGCCGGAAAGATCCCCGTGCTGAGGCCGAGCGGACGGATTCGCGCGTCCAGCCCGCGGGCAAACAGACGCGCCATATGGTTGGCGAGATAACCCGCCGATTGTTCCTTTTTGAATGTCATTTCCTCTTTTACCACTTGCATAGCATGCTATGCAATATTATATAGCAAGCTATATATAAAATCCAAGAGGAGGAGATGATGATGAAATTCCTGCATCCTGTCGCCGGGGCTTTGGCGCTCGCAACGATTATGACATTCTGGATGTCGACGGCCGTATCGGAGTTGTTCGCCTCGCCGCAGGTGGTGACGGCGGTCAAGACGGCGATCCCCTGGGGCTTTCTGCTGCTGGTCCCGGCGCTGATGGGGGCGGGGATATTGGGGTTTCGCCTCGCGAAGGGGCACGGCGGCGCGATGATCGAGAGAAAGCGTCGACGGATGCCCTTTGTTGCGGCAAACGGCTTTCTCATCCTGATGCCCGCCGCCTTCTTTCTCGCGCATAAGGCGGAGGCGGGGGCGTTCGATGCGGTCTTTTATGGGGTGCAGGGGGTCGAGCTGCTGGCCGGGGCCGCCAATATCGTCCTCCTCGGCCTCAATATGCGGGACGGTCTCCGGATGCGGGCGGCGCGGCGGGGAAGCGTTACGCCGCCTCTTTCAGCGAGCGGGTCTCGCCGATCTTGAGGATCCAGGCGTTGTCGGCGCCATAGTCCTGGTCGATGGCGGCCTGGCGGAAGCGGATCGGTGCCTCGAACGGGTCCTCGGGCGTCAGCAATACCGTTCCCCAATGCATGCCAAGCGCGCGCCGGGCGCCGATGGCGCGGGCGATCTGGATCGCATCCTCCGGCGTCGCATGGACCATTTTCATGATCTCGCGCGGCTCATAGGCGCCGATGCCGACGATGGCAAGATCGAACGGCGCCTGTTTCTCGCCGATCTCATGGAAGATGTCGCCATAGGCGGTGTCGCCGGAAAACCAGATATTCTCCGCCGCCGTTTTGATGCCGAAGCTCGCCCACAGGGTTTTCTTCTGGTCATGGACGCCCCGGCCCGAGGAATGCACGGCGGGCAGGGTGGTGATGGTCAGCCCGTCCTCCGACCAGCTGTCCCACCAGTCCGCCTCGATCACCTTCGTATAGCCGCGCTTCCTGAAAAAGGCGGCATTGCCGAGCGGGACGATGACCTGCGTATGCTCCTTATAGGGATAGGCGCGGACCGTGCGGGCATCCAGATGGTCGTAATGGTTATGGCTGACCAGCATGACATCGGCCTTCGGCAGTTCCTCCGCCTTGAGGGCGGCGGGCACATAGCGTTTCGGCCCGACCCGGCCCGGACCCGCATTCTCGGACAGGTACGGATCGGTCAGGATCACCTTGCCGCCGGTGCGGATGATAAAGGCCGCATGGCCAAGCCAGGTTACGCTCGGGTTGCCGCCGGCGGTGATGCCTGCCTCGACACCGGAGCGGTCGAGTGCGTGGCCCGCGGGCAGCTCGGGGACCTGCTTCTTCTTCATCTGCCGGTAGATAAACCGCATCAGGCCGCGCTTGCGCATCTGGAGGTTGGGGCTGCCCTCCGGGTTCCGAAAACCGCCGCGCGGGTTATGATGATAGGGTTTTTTTGCCGTCATATATATGTCTCGTCTGGGACAGGAACTCCTCTATAACATTGCGCATTTTGCGGAAATTTCAATAGTTTTGGGGCGCGTGTAATGATCGCGACGGGCAACGGACAGGATGACAGGCGCGTGCTTTCATGCCACTCTTTGCAAAAAGGAGTATAAAAAATGACAAAACTCGAAAATTACTATGATTGGGACGCGATTCTCGCCGGGCTGAACAAATATTTGCGCATCCGGGCGACGCCGATCGGCATGAAGCTGTTTGAGACCAAGGAGGAGATGGAGGCGGTCGAGAAGATCCGGCGGCCCGGCTCCATTCATACCGCCGACCAGATCGTGGCGCAGGCCTGCCGCCTCGGCTGGACCGTCGGCGCAACGGCGGAGGATTTTGTCGGTGCGCAATGCGGCGCGGTGATGGGGCTGCATCCGCAGGATGCGGAATGGCGCGAAGGCGCGCGCTACGCCGGGGTCTGGTATCAAACGCCGGAGGATGCCCGCAATCACCAGTCGGCGATGACCGTGGTCCCCTCGGGACAGTTCCAGGCGATGGCGGTCTCGCCGCTTGCCTCCAAACGGCTGAACCCGCCGGATATCTGCCTGATTTACGCAACTCCGGCGCAGATGATCCTGTTCATCAACGGCCTGCAATGGGCGGGCTATAAGAAGCTCGATTTCTCGGTCGTCGGGGAATCTTCCTGCGCCGATAGCTGGGGCCGGGCGCTCTCCACCGGGGAGCCGAGCCTGTCGCTGCCCTGCTTTGCCGAGCGGCGCTACGGCGGTGTGCTGGAGGATGAACTGCTGATGGCCATTCCGCCCGCCTATCTGCCGAAGGTGATCGACGGGCTGGCGGCACTTTCCAAGAACGGGCTGCGTTATCCCATCCCGCAATATGGCATCCAAAATGACGCGCGCGCCGGACTTGGCGTAAGTTATAATAAATAATCGGCTTTTTCCCGGTTTTCGAGTGAGAAAAATGTCCAACCCGTTTGTTTTCGCCGGTTTCCGGCCGGCGGATAACGAAATTGTTTGTTGGCATACAATGAATAAACCGGTATATTTTGGGGACCTAATGAAACAACGATTAATATATTTCGCTGGTTTTGCGCATGCGCGGACCAAACCGTCAAGCCTGCTATTGATCGGGGGACAAGAGTAACGCATGGTCTATGAGAAGTTCGACGACATCGACTGGGTGACGCCGGATGCGAAGGAGTTTGCGGCTTACTGGCGCAGTCTTGACCGGGACGGACTTGTTCCCAGACGCAGCCGTTTCGACCCCACCAAAATTCATTCCATGCTGCCCGCCATCGCCATGTATGAGGTGGTGTCGCGGGACGAGATCATCTATCGCCTGGCGGGGACGGCCATTGTCGACCGCTTCGGCATGGAGGTGACGGGCCGGAACCTGCTTGATTTCTGGGAAGGGGAGGCACGGGAACGCGCGGCGGCGTCCATGTATGAATGCGTCTCCCGCCCCTGCGGCATGTTCACGAAGCTGACCGGGGTGACGCAAAGCGGCGAGGTGGAGAACAGCTATGCGGTCGGCTTCCCGCTGCTCGATGACCATGGCGTCTGCAACCGCCTCGTCTTTTATTCCAGCGAGTTTCAGTTCACCAATATGCGCCTCACGCGGGAGGATCAGATCAAGACCCTGAGTGCCGCGAAGACCGTTTTTGTCCTGCTCGACTAGAATTCGTTCCTAGAACTTCTGCAAATTTTCCTGAAGGCGGTCATAGAACCGGGCCGCGTGCAGCCCGTCCATCAGGGCGTGATGGGCCTGGAGATTGACGGAGACCCTGACGCGGCCATTCTCCTCGATGATCTTGCCCCAGGCAATGCGCGGGATGCAGTCATCCCTGTTTTGCAAGGGGTGGGTCGCGGCGGTGAAATCGAGCCAGGGCATGCAGCTTAAGTAAATCCACTGATCCTCGCCGGCGATGTCGTCCGAGAGCTTGGTCTGCCGGCTTGCCTTTTCCTTGGCGGCGGTCACCTCCGCATCGAAGGCCGGCCAGTCCTCCTGATAGCGCGCCTCGCAGAAGGCAAAATGATCATTGGCGATGGGCACGGTGAAGGAGGGGTGCACGATGTCATGGCGCAGGACCTCCTCACCGCGAAAGCGGGTGCGGAACTCGGGAATGCCGTTGACCGTCCGCATGATGCCATAGAGCACTGCATTAAAGAGGGAGCGCCTGTCTTTCCGCGCCGTCTCGACCAGCGGTGTTATCTCCACCGGAGCGGTCAGGCTGAAATGCGGCACCTCCATGCTGCGAAACAGGAGATATTGCTCCCGCCGCTCCCATGTATCGATATCGACTCGCTCCGTGCTCATTCTCAGTCCTCTTCATCCGCGGGCAGCCCCGGCAGCATCTTCGGCGTGACGTAATGCAGCAGCTCTCCGCGACCTTTAAGCTGGCTCCAGTCGTCGATGTCGAAGCGGATCTGGGTGAGGGCGGCGGTCGGGTATTTCTTCTCGATCATTGAATAGCTGTTCTCCGCCGTCGGCAAGGCGAGGTTGAGGGCCATCTGCTGCATCGTCGGGTTATGGCCGATGATCATGACATGCGCCTCCTCGATCGCCGAGCTTTTGAGATAGCAGACCAGCCCGTCGCCATGACCGGCCGAATAGATCGATTTCTCGATCTGCACCTCGATCCCGTCGGGCAGGAAAGGGTTGATCTGTGACAATGTCTCGCGCGTCCGCCGGGACGGGGAACAGAGGATCAGGTCGGGAAAAATCCCGTGCTCCGCCATATAGGTCCCGATTTTGAGCGCGCCGCGCCGCCCGCGCGATGTCAGCGGCCGGTCGATGTCGGCCTTGCCAGGGTCGGACCAGCTTGATTTGGCATGACGCAGCAATGTCAGTTTATGCATGAAATATCTTTTCCCCGTTATCCTCAGAGCAACGCGATGTATCAGGCGTGCATGGATTTATTATGACATAAATCTGGCCATGTCCGGGCGAGGATCAAGACCCTAACTTTCCAGATCGAGCCTTTTATGCCAGTCGGCAATGGATTCGGCGGGGTATTCGTCAAAAAGCTTATCGTCGGGTCCGGTGTCCAGCGGCACCCAGCCTTTCTTCGATCCGAGCATCAGATGGGTGCGCTCCGGTGCGGCGGGCAAGTCCGTATCGATGGCGGAGGCGAAGGGGTGGATAAGCTCGGGCCAGCGCGGATCATAGACCCAGAGCGCGCTGCCACAGTGTTTGCAGAAATGGCGCTTGGCCGGGCTGGGGCCATCCTCCAGCCGGACCTGATAGACGGAGATATTTTCCTCCCCCTCGACCGTCAAGCTGTCCGCATCGCCGCCGAGATTGATGGCGAACCCGCCGCCGCCCTGCGTCTTTCGGCAGATCGAGCAATAGCAGTAGTTGAAGGGATAGGGATGGGCGCAGGTGAGGGAAAAGGCCACCGCACCGCAATGGCAGGATCCGTCGAGTTTCATTGTGCATCTCCTTCGCTGCTTTTCGGATCGCCGGGATAGGTGTCATATTGCGGCAGGCCGTCGGTAATGTCGTAGTAGCCTTTGCGGCCCTTGACGAAGATATGCGCCTCCGCCGTCAGCGGGACGTCGCCGTCGAACGATCCGGCGAGGATGCTGATATTGCCGTCCCCCTCCATGCGCCAGAACAGGCTGCAACCGCACTCGCCGCAGAAGCCGCGCTCCGCCCAAGGGGAGGATTTGAACCATTTCAGGCCGCGATCCTCGGTCAGGGTGACATCGCTCCTTGCGGCGGCGGTGGCGGCGAAATAATGGCCGCTCGATTTCTGGCACTGGCCGCAATGACAGTAGGAGATTTTGCGAAGCGGGCCGTCCACTTCAAAGGTAACCGCGCCGCACAGGCAGCTTCCACGGGCTTTCTGATCACTGGTCATTTCTCAGGGGTTCTCCGGCTTGCTGTATCAGAGGAGAATAGCCTGCGCATCCGGACCCGTCAGCAATAAAAATCCGCCCCGCAGGAAGCTGTTTGCGGTTTTTCGGGGAACGGACAATTGAGTTAGTCTGTTTGTCTTCAGTTTGGAAGGTTGCTTAAAAATTAAGCGGTTTGCGGGATATTGTTGCAACTAATCCGGCTGTGTTTCACAAAAAGTTGATTTTCCTCAAATCTTTCTTGCAAAAAGGTAAATTATCAATTAGGCGAGTCCTCGGGAGTCCATTATTCTGGCTGAAAATTGCTAAGGGGCGGCGCTTCCAAGGTCAACCGGTCGCCGCTATTGGGCACTTCGACGGCGCTGTTGGCCTGATATATAGATGAGTGTCCAGGAGACTAAGACATGGCAAAAGGTACAGTAAAGTGGTTTAACCCGACCAAAGGTTACGGTTTCATCGCACCAGAGGACGGCGGGTCAGACGCTTTCGTGCATATTTCGGCTGTTGAACGGGCCGGTTTGACGACCCTTCAGGAAAACGCGAAAGTTCAGTATGAACTGGTTGAAGGGCGTAACGGTAAAGCATCAGCGGAAGAACTCGTGCTGCTGGACTGAGATAAGGTTCCGATACGAAAGAGAAAAGGCGGCACTGGGTGCCGCCTTTTTTTGTGGCGAATTCAGACGGAAATATTTGAGAAACCTTTGCCAGGGGGCGAATTTCGTGTAAGAAATCGCCATGAACCCCGCCCCAGCCGGCGACAGGAAAGCAGGAATGACATATTCGATCACGGACCCGGACGACATCAGTATCGAGAAGCTGGAGATCGCGCTGGACGCGGCAGGCGCCTTCCGGCTCCGTCTCAAGGAGCATGTCCATGAGCTGACCGGAGAGGAACTTGTCGCGGAAATGCGCGACCAGCTTGATGTACGCGGCTCGGTCCGGGCGGCCCTCCTGCGCAAGGCGAACAAGGTTATTCTGGCGGGCCTGAAAAAAGGCCGACTCCGATTAAGCGACGAAGCCCGAGAGGAATTCGATCTGAATGTATTGATCTGGTTCGCGGATAAATGCCTCAAGGATGAGCATCGCGGATATCTGAAAAAATAACGCTTATACGGGGTCCGATCCCGGAGGAGTCCGGCGCATTTCCTGCCTGGAAAGAAAGACATGACAAAGACAACACAGAAAATCAAGGCCGGCGTGCTCGGCGCGAGCGGTTACACGGGAGCGGAGGCCATGCGGCTCTTGCTCCGGCATCCGAATGTGGATATCTCGCTGCTGACCGCCGACCGCAAGGCCGGACAGCCGGTGGAGGATGTCTATCCGCATCTCGGCGGCTATGGCCTGCCCGATATGGTCGCGGTGGAGGATGCCGACTGGTCCCAAGTCGATGCCGTCTTCTGCGGCCTGCCCCATGGCACCACGCAGGAGATTATTGCAGGGCTGCCCGGCTCGGTGAAGGTGATCGACCTCTCCGCCGACTTCCGGATCGAGGATCCGGCGACCTATGAACAATGGTACGGCCATCCGCATCAGGCGCTGGAGCTGCAGAAAGACGCTGTCTATGGCCTCACCGAACTGAACCGCGAGAAGATCGCCGCCTCCCGGCTGGTTGCCTGTCCGGGCTGCTATCCGACGGCGGTGCTGCTGGCGCTGGTGCCGCTAGTGGGGGCTCAGCTGATCGATGCCGATGATCTGGTGATCGATGCGAAATCCGGCATTACCGGCGCTGGCCGGGGCCTCAAGCAGAACACGCTCTTTAGCGAGGCGGGCGAGGGGCTCAGCCCCTATAGCATCGCCGGCCATCGCCATGCGCCGGAGATCGAGCAGGAGGTGGCGAAGGCCGCGGGGCGTCCGGCTGCCGATATCCGGGTCAATTTCGTGCCGCATCTCATTCCGATGAGCCGGGGCGAGCTGATCACCGCCCATGTCCGGCTTGCGCCCGGCAAGACGGTGCAGGATCTCCGGGCCGAGATCGCGAAAAGCTATGAAGGCGAGCCCTTCATCCGGCTGCTGAAAGAGGGCGCGATCCCGCAGACGCAGATGGTGCGCGGCTCCAACAATTGCGTGATCAATGTGTTCGCGGACCGCATTCCGGGCCGGGCCACGGTGATTGCGGCCATCGACAATCTGGTCAAGGGCTCCAGCGGACAGGCGGTGCAGAACATGAACCTGATGTTCGGGCTCGAAGAGACTCTCGGCCTTGAACAGGCGCCGTTGTTCCCCTAATAATAAAAAGAAAAGAAACGGAAACTCATGAGCAAGAACATTATGCCCTTCAAAGGCGTCCTGCCGGATATCGCGCCGGATGCCTTTATCGCCCCGTCCGCCGATGTGATCGGCCGCGTGACAATCGGTGAGAAATCCAGCATCTGGTTTAACTGCGTGGTGCGCGGCGATGTCTATACCATCGACATCGGCAAGCGCAGCAATATCCAGGACGGCACGGTCATTCATGTCTCCGGCGGCACGCATCCGACGAAGATCGGCGATGATGTGCTGGTCGGCCATAACTGCCTGATCCATGGCTGCACGCTGGAAGACGGCAGTTTCGTTGGTATGGGTACCATCATCCTCGACGGTGTTGTCGTCGAGAGCGGGGCGATGGTCGCCGCCGGTGCGCTGGTCACGCCGGGTAAGCGCGTCCCCAAAGGCGAACTCTGGGGCGGCTCACCGGCCAAATGCCTGCGCAAGCTGTCGGAGGAGGAACAGGCCACCCTCACCGAAGGGGCGGACCATTATGCCGAAATGGGCCAGATTTACCGCAAGGAGCTCGGCCTCGGCGGCGGCGGGGACTGACCCCGGACCACTTGCATCGGGCGTGCGGCCTTATGTGCCGCCGCCGTTTTTCTTGGGGCCCGTATAGGGTTTCGCCTTGATCTTCACATAGCTGCCCGGCGCATCCTCGATCGGCTTGAGCTTGCCTTTTGATGGATCGCGCGCCGGCACCTTGGGGCCGGATTTCTTCGACAGCCATTTATCCCAATAGGGCCACCAGGAGCCCGGATGCTCCGTCGCATCGGCGAGCCATTCTTCGGCGGTGTCGTATTTCTTCTTCTTTGTGTTTGTCCAGTGCTGGTACTTCTTCGCCGCCGGATGGTTGATGACCCCGGCGATATGGCCCGAGCCTGCCAGCATCAGCTCTGTCGGGCCACTGAACATCTGGGTGTTCTTGAACACCGACTTGAACGGCGCGATATGGTCTTCCTTGCTGGCCTGGATAAAGACCGGCGTTTTCACCTTCTTGAGGTCGATGGGCTGGCCACCGAGGGTGAGGGCGCCAGGCTGCCGCAGCAGGTTCTTCTGATACATGTTCCGAAGGTAGAAACTGTGCATCTTGTGCGGCATGTTGGTCGCGTCGGAATTCCAGTACAGAAGGTCGAACGGGAAGGGCGTCTTGCCCATCATGTAGTTATTGATCACGAAGGACCAGATCAGATCGTTGGAGCGCAGGAGGTTGAAGGTGTTCGCCATCTCCTTGCCCTCCAGATAGCCGCTGTCCTTCATCCGCTCCTCGACCATGCGGATATGGTCCTCGTCGGTGAAGACAAGCAGATCGCCCGCCTCCTCGAAATCGAGCTGGGCGGCGAAGAAGGTGGTCGCCTTGATCCGGTCGTCCTCCCCGATCGCGGCAAGATAGGCGAGCGTCGCCGCCATCAGGGTGCCGCCGATGCAATAGCCGATGGTGGTGACTTCCCTCTCGCCGATGCTGGTCTCGATCGCATCAAGCGCCGCGAGGATTCCCTCGGACATGTAACTCTCGAACGTCTTGTCCACATGCCGCTCGTCCGGATTGACCCAGGAAATGACGAAGACGGTGTAGCCCTGTTCGGTGCACCATTTGATGAAGCTGTTCTCCGACTTGAGGTCGAGGATATAGAATTTATTGATCCACGGCGGGGTGATCAGCAACGGCCGCTTGTAGACTTCCTTCGTCGCCGGTTCATACTGCAAGAGCTGCATCAGGTCGTTCTCGAAAATGACCTTGCCCGGCGTCACCGCGATATTGCGCCCGACCTCGAAGGCGCTGTCGTCGGTCATCTTCGGGCTGATCTGCCCCTTACCGCGCTTCAGGTCATCGAGCATATTTTCCAGGCCATGGACCAGGTTCTCGCCCTTGGTCTCCATGGTCTTTTTCAGCACATCCGGGTTCGACCAGAAGAAGTTGGAAGGCGAGAGCGCGTCCGTATAGATCTTGGTGTAGAACTCGGCCTTCTTCTTCGTCTGCTCGTCCAGCCCGTCAACATGGGCGACGGTATCCTGTATCCAGTTCGTGGTCATCAGGTAGGACTGCTTGATATAGTCGAAGATCTGGTTCTGACTCCATTCCTCGGACTTGAAGCGCTTGTCGCCGGTTTCCGGGGTGACGAGGGGCTTGGTTTCCTCCCCGCTCGCGCGGCGGGCCGCATTCTGCCAGAGGTCCATATAGTTCTTCCACAGCGCCGCCTGCGCCTCGACGATTTTCGCCGGATCCGCCATCATCTTGTTCATCAGCTCCATGAAGGTCTGGCCGACATGGGCCGGGTCGGGATCGACGGGGGTTTTGGGCTGGTTGTTGAGAAACTCGGTGACGAGCGCCTGGCTCTGGGCGGCAATCTTGGCGAAATTCTCGGCGAATTCCTTGGACGCCTCAAGCGCTTCCTGACCGCTTTCCAGTGGTTCCTTGTTCGGCATCTCGGCACATCCTCCCCTGTTTGCTTTGAGCATTCTCGGCTGACAGATTTCTGGTCCGGAAATTTCGCGCCGCCGTCATGAAGCCTTCAGAAAACGTTGCGAAATTATCCACCATATGTTTTATGATAGCTTGGTTTTTTAACAGATTATATCAAAACCTTGCCAATCTCAATGCGGGCCTTTGGCAGGCGGTCGAGAGGACAGGACGGACGTTTCGATGAACAGGTTGCTTCACGCTTTCGAAAATCGTTTTTTGCGGGGCTTGCGCGCAGGCGCCGGGCTGTTTCTTGTGCTCACGCTGCTCGCCGTCGCGGGCTGTTCCACCAATGGCGCCGAAGAGGAAGAGGCCGACGCGGAATATCCGAATATCAATGAGGTGCCGGAAACGCCGGAGGCGCCTGTCGCCCTGAGCGAGGCGGAAGGCATCGGGGAGGGGCTCCGCGCCGATCGCGAGAATGCCCGCTACACCGATGAGACCCTGCGCGCCGATACCTCTGTGCAGCCGCCGCCCGCCATGCCCGCGAAACCGGCCGTCCCCGAAGTGACCGAGACGGTCACGGAAAAAGTCACGGAAACGGTGACTGAAACCGCGGAAGGCACGACGACGACCGTGACCGAGCAGGTGACCGAAACGGTTGAGGAAAAGACACCGGACGTTCCCGCCGTCGCGCAAGCGCCGGTGACCGAGGAACCCTTGCCCGCACCGGAAGTGACGGAGGCAAAGGAAACGACACCGCCGCCCGCCCCGAACCGGGAGGCCTTGATCAGCGGCGACTCAGCCCAGCGGCCGGAAGTCGAGAATGTGTTCCAGCAGCAGCTCGCCGCCTCCGGCGCGAAACGCCTGCCGGACGGATCGGGAAGCCAGCAGTCGACAACCGTGGTGACGAATTCCGCGAGCTCTTCTTCTGCATCCTCCTCCGGGAGTGCGGGGCAATCCTCCGGCGGGGTAACCCTGACGCCGCCGCCTGAAGAGGGTGGCCGGGTGATCCGCAACTATGCCGCCTCCGACGGTTCCTCGCCGATCGAGACGATTTATTTCGCCCAGGGCTCGCACCGGATCAATGCCGCCGACCGGCAGATACTGGACCGGATCGCCCGCGCCCAGCTCGCGGCGGGCGGTACGCTGAAAGTCGTTGGTCATGCCTCACGGCGGACGCGGCAGATGGGCGAGGCGGAGCATATGATGGTGAATTTCAACATCTCGCAACAGCGCGCGGCGGCGGTCGCGGATTATCTGCTGAAGGCGGGCGTGGCGCCGGGTGACATGATCGTCGAATCCGTCAGCGATGCCCAGCCGCTGATCGATGAGCCGATGCCGAGCGCGGAAGCAAAGAACCGGCGAACGGAAATCTTTCTTCTAAATTAACACAAAGTCGTTTAAATACCCGCATGATGTTTAACCCAGGAACCCGGAGCGCTTTAAAATCGCGCCGGGAACCGCCCTTTTAATTGAACTGGAAGAGGCCGATGGATCCGGATTTTCACCGTATAAAACGCTTGCCCCCCTATGTCTTCGAAGAAGTCAATCGGATGAAGGCGGCGGCGCGAGCGGCGGGCGAGGATATCATCGATCTCGGCATGGGCAACCCGGACAGCCCGACACCGCAGCATATTGTCGATAAACTGGTGGAAACCGTGCGCGATGGCCGCACCCATCGCTATTCGACGAGCCGGGGCATCCCGGGCCTGCGCCGCGCCAACGCCGCCTATTACAAGCGCCGCTTCGGTGTCGAGATCGATCCGGAGACGGAAACCATCGCGACGCTCGGCTCCAAGGAGGGGCTGGCCAACCTTGCCATGGCGATCACCACGCCGGGCGATGTGATCCTGTCGCCGAACCCGAGCTACCCGATCCACCCTTATGGTTTTATCATCGCGGGCGCGGTCGTCCGGCATTTCGAGGTTGGGCCCGGTATTGATTTCTTTGCCGGTCTGGAACGCGCGGTGCGCCACTGCATTCCGGCGCCGACCTGCCTGATCCTCAACTTCCCGTCCAACCCGACGGCGATGACGGTCGATGTCGCGTTTTATAAAGAGGTCGTGAAATTCGCCAAGGATCACGGCATGTATATTCTCTCTGACCTTGCCTATGCGGAGATCTATTTCGGCGATGAGCCACCGCCCTCGATCCTGCAGGTGGAGGGCGCGCGCGATATCGCGGTCGAGTTCACCTCGCTTTCGAAAACCTATTCCATGCCCGGCTGGCGCATGGGCTTTGCGACAGGCAACAAGCGGCTGATCGGGGCACTGGCCCGCATCAAGTCCTATCTCGATTACGGCGCCTTCACCCCCATTCAGGTGGCGGCGACGGCGGCCCTGAACGGTCCGCAGGACTGCGTGGAGGAATTCCGCAAACTCTATAAACAGCGGCGCGATGTGCTGATTTCCGGCTTTGCGGCGGCGGGCTGGCATGTTCCCTCGCCGGAGGCGACCATGTTCGCCTGGGCGCCGATCCCGGAGCCGTTCAAACACCTCGGCAGCCTTGAATTCTCGAAACTGCTCCTGCAGGAGGCGAAGGTCGCCGTTGCGCCGGGGCTGGGCTTTGGCGAGCATGGCGATGACTTCGTGCGCGTCGCCATGGTCGAGAATGAACAGCGTATCCGTCAGGCGGCCCGCAACATCAAGAAATTCATGGCCGGGGTGGACCAGAACCTGGCAAAACGCGAGGCTTCGTAGATTGTGACGACTTTAGTAAAAATCGGTATTGCAGGGCTGGGCACCGTCGGTGGCGGCGTCCTCAAGATCATCCAGACGCATGGCGACCTGCTGGAGGCGCGCTCCGGTGCGCGACTGACAGTGACGGCGGTCTCGGGCCGCGACAAGACGAAGAACCGCGGCGTCTCCCTCGACGGGCTGACTTGGTATGACGATGCAACGGCGATGGCCGAGGATCCGGATGTCGATATCGTGCTGGAACTGATCGGCGGCAGCGATGGCGTCGCGCGGGAGCTCTGCGAGAAGACATTGCGTCTTGGCAAGTCGGTCGTGACCGCGAACAAGGCGCTGCTCGCCATTCACGGAAACGAGCTTGCGGGCATTGCCGAAACCCATGGCGCGCAGCTTGCCTATGAGGCGGCGGTCGCGGGCGGCATCCCGATCGTCAAGGCGTTGCGCGAGGGGCTGGCGGGCAATGCCATCTCCCGCGTTTACGGTATCCTCAACGGCACCTGCAACTATATCCTCACCGAGATGGAGGAGACGGGCGGCGAGTTCGATGCGATCCTGAAGGATGCGCAGGATCTGGGCTATGCGGAGGCCGATCCCGGCTTCGATATCGACGGTGTCGATGCGGCGCATAAGCTCGCCCTGCTGACCAGCGTCGCCTTCGGCACTCCGGTCGATTTCGGCAGTGTCTATATCGAGGGGATTCGCAACGTTACCGCCGCCGACATCGCAGCGGCAGGGGAGCTCGGCTATCGCATCCGTCTGCTCGGCGTTGCCCGGCGGACCGAAAAGGGGATCGAGCAGCGGGTGCAT